>CAJIBS010000151.1_pt1 | contig 23214 bp, 21 predicted proteins | sample 9199411 | NCBI WGS metagenome assembly CAJIBS01 (sample SAMEA7708312, study PRJEB35096) | sediment metagenome | biome: marine neritic benthic zone biome [ENVO:01000025]; feature: sediment [ENVO:00002007]; material: shallow marine sediment [ENVO:03000034] sea grass bed [ENVO_01000059] ... | reverse complement strand
GGCTGTCGACATGAGCGCCGCAAGGATCGCGCTGAAGATCACGACGACGAAAGCATAGCCGAAGAACGAGCCCTCCTGGATAGTGCGCAACAGCCGAGAGAGCACCTGATCGGTTGCTGCTCCCTCGAGCCCGGGTACGTAGGCGAGCGCGTAGATCCCGGCGATTACCGCAATGAAAGCCGTCCCGAATGGCAGGAAAGCCATTATCGACAGGCTGCGTGAAAGTGCGCGCCGGGATCGCGCGGCATAAATACGCTGAATCGCTTGTGGGTAAAGCGCGGCGCCCATTCCGATCACCAGGATGTAGCTCAACCACTCGCGAAGCGTCGAGCTATCAGGCCGGGCGATCTTCTGAGCGTCCGTCGACGCAATAATAGTGTCGGTCGCTAGCGAGAGCGGACCGAATTCTGCGCGTAGCAGGACGATCAGAATGAAGAATCCAGCCATGAGCACACCGCCCTGGATGACGTCTGTCCAGGCGATAGCGCGAATCCCGCCGAGCGTGCCGTAGATCACCATGATGAGCGCGAGCCCGATGACCCCATAGTCGTATGCGATGTCGCCGTAGGCACCAGCCAGACCCTGCATCGCTCGCCCCATCGTCATGAGCTGCGCGAGGAGGTAGTTACTTAGCGCCACGATCATCACGATAGAAGCGACGAGACAGATCGCCTCTGAGCCGTAGCGGTCGCGCAGGAAATCCACCGGAGTAACATACGAGCGCTGGTGGGCGAGAGAGTGGAGCTTGGGCGCGAAAGTCCGGTAGAAGACGATAATCGCGAGCATGTAGTGAACCGCGATCAGCCAGGAGTAACCAACGCGATAGGTGGCGCCGGCGACGCCGAAGACGCTGTTTCCGCTGTACTGGGTCGCATACAGGGTAAGAAACAGGACAATGACACCGAAGCCGCGGCCGGCCAGATAGAAGTCCTGGAGGGTGTTTTCTTCTCTCGCTCGGTAACCGAACCAGCCGAGCAATAAGAGCGAACAGAGATACGTCGCGATGAAGACCCAGGCGCCCGGGCCGAACGGCAACAGATTATTCATGCGGACGATCGTCGGGCGGGATTCGCGAGAAAACCCAGGCGGTAAACACGCTGGTTGCGAGCACTGCCGACAGGGACGCCCAGGCCCACAACGGCAAGCCTAAGAAGTGCCGGCTGTCGGTCGCGGGCCAGTACCACGGAATCGCCATCGCGAGCAGTACGAGATAGATTAGGGCGATCGAGCGAGGGCGAAGCGTCTCCATCGCGTTAGTATAGGCATCACTGGCGAGAGCCAGTTTCGACGAGAATTCGTGGCTTCTCGCGGCTGCCAGAGTCGGGGAAGCTCAAAGATAATAATGTAGTAATAACAATAAGTTAATATCATTAATTAAAGTATAATATTAAGAATGGTCGTAGCGAATTCCATCTGTCGGGATAATGCGTCCAGAGAATTCAATCAGTAACAAGGAGATTGCGATGTCGGCAAGCGGGGAGCGCAGGCCATGGGATTTTGTGGGCGGGTACAGCACGGTAGTCATGCTGATAATGCTGTTGTTCGCCCGTTCGAGTGCCGCACAAGGGGTCGACGATGAGCCCACCTGGGCCTATGGCGTCGCTCCTACAGTGGTTCCTGGTGATACGGTCTACGACCTTCCGGACGCAGAACGCAGTTTCACGCTCGACGAGATCCGTAACGTGTTCGGGCCAGCCGACTGGTATCCGGGAGATCACCCCGACATGCCGGACATCGTCGCGAACGGTCGTTTTCCGCGGGTCTGGGCCTGCTCCCTTTGTCACTATCCGAACGGCAAGGGCCGCCCCGAGAACGCCGGCGTTGCCGGGCTTCCCGTTGACTACTTCATCCGCACGATGAACGACTTCCGTGAAGGCAAGCGTGCGAGCGCTCAGCCGCGAAAATTCAACACGAACACGATGATCGGCATCGCTCAGGGGATGACCGATGAGGAGATCGTCCAAGCAGCCGAGTACTACGCGGCGATGCCCTGGACTCCCTGGATCCGCGTCGTCGAGACGGACGAGGTGCCTAAGATGCGATTCATCCTCGGCATGTCCGTGCCGCTCGAGGGCGAAGAGGCGGGCATGGAGCCGCTCGGGCTGCGTATCGTCGAGACTCCGGACGGCGAGGATTGGCATCAGGTCGAAAGGATGCGAGACCCGCGTACCGGCTTTATCGCTTACGTGCCGATCGGTTCCGTTGAAAAGGGGCGCGAACTCGTGGAAACAGGCGGCGGCGGAACGACGGTCCAGTGTTCGATCTGCCACGGAGCTGACTTGAACGGCCTCGGTTTCATTCCCGGGATCGCGGGACGTTCACCGAGTTACAACATGCGCCAGCTCTACGATTTCCGAGAAGGATCCCGAACCGGCGAGATGGCTGCACTCATGCAGCCGACCGTGGCAAACCTGACGGTCGAGGACATGATCAATATGGCGGCTTACCTGTCGTCGCTGCCGGTACCCCAAGCTGAAACCGAGTAGGTGGCAGGTATGGGAATAGTCAGAATAGCGGCAGTCTGTCTGGCAACTAGCGCGCTGGGAGTCTCCGCGGCAGAGGCGCAGGATCTCTCAGAGATTCAGCGGATCAATGCGATCGTCGTCGCCTGCGAACGACTGGAACACGACTACGCGCTCTATCGAGATCGCGGCGATGCCGTCGCGTTCGCGAATATTTTCACGGAGGACGGCGAGTGGGGACGTCCTACTACTGTACTTAAGGGTCGCGAGGCCATCCGCGAGTACATTGAGTCCAGCGCTGGCGGCGAACCCGAAGCCCACATGCAATTACAGACGACGATCCAGATTACTCCGGTCGATGAGACGACGGCGACCGGAGTCAGCTACGCGCTCGTGCTCGAAGCGCCGATCCCCGACACCGGTTTGCCGGCGACGACGGTCGGATTCCAGGTCGCTTCGGAGTCCCGTAGCGTCTATCGCCTGACCGACGACGGCTGGAAGATAGCGAAAAGAGAATATACGACGTTGTTCGTCGATCCGGAGTAGGGGTGCAAACGATGAATCGATTCCTACTCACCTTGAGCTCCTTGGGGTTTCTGTTGGCAGGGGCGCCGTCGGTTGCGCAACTCGATGCCGAAACAGCAAGCGCTATCGAGATCGCATGCGAACAGCTTCTCGCCGATTACGCAATTTACCGCGATCATCTGGATGCCGACGGATTCGCGAATACGTTCGCGGAAGATGGTGTGCTGGTCCTTGGTTCGGGAACATCTCGTGGACGCGCCGCCATCCGCGAGAACATCACGTCGAGACCCTCTCCGGGCGTTGCTCACATGATATTGCTGACATCGACGAGAATTACGCCGGTTGATGAAACGAACGCCATTGGGCTCAGCTACGCGATCGTCCTGAACGGCGACCGGCCAGTGAATCCCGGAGATGCACCGATCCAGATGCGCGGGATAACGAGCGCTGTCGAATACCACACGGAATTTGTTCTCACCGACGCTGGATGGAAGATTTCGCGGCTCGAGTTAAAAATGGTATTCCGCGGGCCCGGTATCGCCTGACGAGAGCGGCTATACGGTTAGGTACTCCCGAAGAGAACGAATATCTTCAATGTCCTCCAGTGCATCGACCGCGCCGATGAGACCCTCTGTTTTGTCGCTACCGAGTATCGGCGCGACCAGTATGCGTGTCTTCGACGCAACGCCTTCGGTATTCAGCGGATTCTCCGGCGTGCCGGGTGCATGGCTGACAAAGAGATTTTCCGTTCTGCCATCCGTCGTCGTTACTTCGACAAAACCGCTGCGAGGCGCTTCAACGACGGCAAGCTCCGGGTCCGCGACGAGTTCGATTCGCTCACGTGCCGCGACGATCTGCGGATCATTCATGCGTTCGAACGAGTGGCTGTTCTCGAAGTCGATGAAACCATCCACGAGTGCGACCGCCATGATGTGCTGCACGTTAACGTCGGGCATTGCGCGGTTGTCGACGATTCGCGCACCATCCTCAGGAAGCCTCAGCAGGATGTGTTCGACGTTGTCGACGGTCAACCCATGCTGCTCGCGTAGAGTGAAAAAAGCGTCGAGGGGAGACTGGATAGGATAGCCGACAGGGAATGTCTTGATCGCTGTTTCCTCTACATAGAAGCGGCTGCCGAGATCGGCGACTATTTCCTCGGGAGCCGGCTCTGTCGAGAGCGCGTCGATTACGTTGCGCTCGCCTTCGAGGGCATCGGTTACGCCCGTGAAACCAGCCTGGATCATTGTCGCTGCCGCGACGCCGTTGCGTGCTCCCATGCCGCTGAAATCGAAAGCCTTCTCGATATGCTCGACGTCGCGGACCCAACTCCACAGGCCGGAGATCTGCTGCACGCCGTAGGAGATCGCGTAGCGCATGTCGGTTTCGTCGAATCTGGCTAAAGAAGCGGCAGCTGCTGTCGCGCCGAATGTAGAGCTATATCCCTCCGCCGCGCGTCCTCTCGAGCGCGTGTAAGCGGGTCCCAACGCCATAAGGATCCGGCAGCAAAGGTCATAGCCCAGAATGACCGAGCGAAGGAACTCCACCCCGGAGCTTCCCTGGCGTTCGCCCATCGCAAGCGCCGCGGGTACAACCGAGCAGCCCGGATGCGCCTTGGTAAAGGGATGAAAATCATCAGTTTCATCGGCATGGCCGAACATGGCATTGGCGAGCGCCGCGTTGACAGCCGACGTCATTATGTCGGTGGTCGCAACGGATGCTTCCGGAACACCGCCTTGTTCGCGGACGTAGTCGATCGCGACCTCGCCGGGGAGCAGTCTTGCGCCAGAGACGATGGCGGCGAACGTGTCCAGAATACGGTGTTTCGCCGCGAGGACTGCGTTTTCGGGAACTTCGAGATCCCTCGCGGCAACCATGTAACGTGCAAGCCGACCCGTGAGATCGGGATCGCGAGTCGCGATGCCTGTAGCCTGTTGCTGAGCGTTCGCCGATTTCGGAAGGGCCGCCGCCGCAAGCAGCGTACCGGCACCCTGCAGGGTTTTTCTCCGAGAGATCAGAATGTCGCCTTTTTCTCGTGTCTGGTCGTCGCTCACTGTGGTCGTCCCCTAGCAGTTATGATTGTTGATTATCATGAATTTCGAAGGCGCATGTCACTGTGGAGCGATTTCGTACGTGTATACGACATCGCTCCCTATCGATAGCTGGTCGGTTCGAGCCTGCCAATGCTCTTTTTGCCGGGGGCACGCTGCGGTCACTACCTCCGATCCGGACGGCGCGCTGCGGTTCTCGGAGAACGAAGCCGGCGCACTCCGGCGCTACCGGTTCGGTGTGCGCATCAGGGAGTATCTGCTCTGCGGACGCTGTGGGAGCTACCTGGGCGCGCAGATGGAAACCGCAAAGGGACTTCGGGGAATTGTAAACATCAACGCGATGCGACCACCCCCTGAAGGGCTTGCGGACGTTACCCGGAAGAACTACGACGGTGAATCCGCGGCGCAGCGCTCCAGACGACGCGAGATGGGTTGGACGCCGGTTCAGCTATGAATAATGTCACTGAAAGGGCTCGCCAGTCTTTGGATGTGCTCGGCGCCCGGCCCGACCTCATCGAGGAGCGCGGACTTCCGCTATTCGAAGACGCTGCGGAATTCGAGATCGCTCACGTCAGCGAGAGTGGTCGCGAACATCTGCTGGTTCCGAACGCAGCCACGGCCTGGCAGGCTGCCAGAAAGGCGGCTGAGACCGATGAGGTTACGTTGCTCGTTATTTCGGGCTTTCGCAGTTTCGACAGACAACTCGAATTGATCTCAGCGAAAGTTGCGCGCGGAGAGCTCATTGACGAGATCCTGCGGGTCATGGCGCCGCCAGGTTGCAGCGAACATCACACGGGGCGCGCCGTGGATATCGGTACTCCGGGGTGCGAGCCGCTTAGCGAGCGCTTTGAGCGGACTGACGCTTATGTCTGGCTCGAGCGGCACGCGCAGGATTTCGGCTTTTCGATGTCTTACCCGAGAGATAATCCCTGGGGTTTCACTTACGAGCCCTGGCACTGGTGCTATCAGGAATCGGACTAAGGCTCGAACTGCCCCGTGACTTCGCAGGCGCGTTCCGCTTCGCGCGTCACTTTCTGAATTGAGATGCACTCGACAGGGCAGACTTTCTCACAGCGTCCGCAACGCGTGCACTTATCCTGATCGATATAGAGCAGTGGATACACATGAGGCGTTGGGTCTATGGCGTCAACGTAGCCGACGATCTTGCCGTCGTCGTCATAGTTGAGATCGTCGATCCGTACTATGCAATCTTCGTGCGGCTTCACGTCCAGGCATTTCTCGCAATAGATACAGATGTCGTTGTCTATCTCGAATTTGTAATGGCAGAGATAGCAGCGCATCGTCTCAGTATTAGCGAGTTTGGGCGTGTACCCCGTTTCGACCTCCGCTTTGAACGATCTCTCGTCGAGCTCAAGAGCCGGAATGGGCTGGCGGCCGATCTCATCCATCGCGGGGATTCGGCCAGTGTCTAATGTGCCGGATATCTCCGCAACATCCATCATTCGTGTTTCGCCCATGAGAAATTCGTCCACGGCGCGTGCACAGCGTTTCGCGTGGCCAATCGCGTCGATGAGTGTCGAAGCGCCGATTGAATAATCGCCGGCGAGGAAGATTCCGGGCGCGTCGGTCAATACGGGTTCGCCACTCTTTATCCAGCCATCCTTGTCCAGGATTTCGCGACCAATCTCATCACCGAGCCAGCTCGTGTCCTGCCACTGCCCTGTAGCCAGAAGTACCGTGTCAACGTCGACTTCATATTCGCTGCCCTCGACCGCGACAGGTCGACGGCGTCCGCTATCATCGGGTTCCCCAAGCTCGTTACGGATAAAGCGCATGCCTTCGAGACCGTTGCCGTTGCCGAGATAAGCGACCGGACCGGCCATGATTTCGATCGGAATAGCTTCGTGCTCGACTTCCTTGAGTTCGTCGGCCGGTACGGACATCTCTTGCCGCGAACGGCGGTAGTAAATAGCTGCATCGGAATTCAATCGCAGGGCGGTTCGAGCGCAGTCCATGGCGGTAAAACCACCGCCAATGACGACAACGCGTTTTCCGATGTCGAATTTTTCTGTTTCGTTCGCCTCGAGAAGGAAATCGAGGCCGTGATGGATACCGTCCAGGTCGTTGCCGGGGATGTCGATGATGTTCGGGTCCAGCGTGCCGGCAGCGATGACAACCGCGTCGAATTGCTTGTGCAGTTCTTCGACCGTCACGTCGACTCCGATGTCTTGATTGCAGCGGATCTCGACCCCGAGCAGCTCGATCTGCTCAATTTCCTTGCGGATGATGTCGCGCGGGAGGCGGAACTCGGGAATTCCCTGGTTCATCATGCCGCCGGCTTCGGAGTACTTCTCGAAGACGGTTGGTTTGTGGCCGAATAATGCAAGTTCACGTGCAGCCGCGAGGCCGGCCGGCCCGCCACCGATAACCGCAACGGTCTTGCCGGTTTCCGGATACAGCCTGTCGAGCACGACGCGCTCGCCGCTGCCGAAATCTGAAGCCGCCCGCTTCGAGAAGCAGATCGCGACGGGTTCGCCCAATCCTTCTCTTCCATGACGGCAGACGTCCTCGCATGGGCGTGAGCAAACGCGCCCGAGAACGCCAGGAAACACGTTGTCGACGAGATTGATCAAATAGGCCTGGTCGTAGTTGCCGTGGTGGATCTCGCCGAGATACTCGGGGATACGCGTATGGGCCGGACAAGCTTGCTGACACGGAATATTGGTCGCGAGCCAATCCATGTCTTTTGGCTGATTCGCGTATCCGTCCTCGCGGGTCAGCGAGTAGTGGGGGAATCGATTCGGGCCTGCCGGGAGGTTCAGTAGCTTGTTCTCGGTATCCATCTATTCCGCCTCGACACCGTAAGCCATGCGCTTATAGGTCTTCCATCGCTTCAGCACGTCATTCTGCGCGAGTTCCATGAGCCGATCGGCCTGATCGGGATTACTCTTGGCGAGCGCTCGATACCGATTTTCGCGCATCGCGTAATCTTCAAAAGTAATGGACGGTTCATCCGAATCGAGCTGCATCGGATTTCGGCCGACTTCCAGCAAAGCGGGGTCATAACGGTAGAGTGGCCAATATCCGCTTTGAACCGCCGCCTGCATTTGATCGACGGTATGGATCAAATCGATGCCCTGGGCTATACACGTCGCATAGGCGATAACAACAGATGGACCATCGTGCCTTGCCGCCTCCTGAAGCGCTCGGACCGTCTGCTTCGGATCCGATCCGATGGCGACCTGCGCGACATAGGCGTGACCGTAGTCCGCGGCAATCATCCCGAGGTCCTTTTTCGCTACGAACTTGCCGCCAGTCGCGAATTTCGCAGTTGCGGCCCGAGGCGTCGCTTTCGAGCGTTGGCCGCCCGTATTCGAATAGACCTCGGTGTCCATGACGAGAATGTTGATGTCGCGGTCGCTGGCGAGGACATGGTCGAGTCCGCCGAAACCGATATCGTAGGCCCAGCCGTCTCCGCCAACGATCCACACCAGGCGCTTGAGCAGATTGTCGCTCAGCGCGTGGAGATCCTTCGCTTTGGCGCTGTCGATCTTCAGCAGCCGTGATCGCAACTCGTTGAGCCGTTCACGCTGTGCATCCAGCTCCGTGCCGCTGTCCTGCGCCGCATCGAGAATGTCGTGGGCGAGCTCCTCGCCAACTTCGGGCGCGAGTTCTTCGAGCGTCTTAGCAGCGTACTCGCGGAGTTTGTCGAGCGTTACGCGAAAACCGTAGCCAAACTCTGCGTTGTCCTCGAACAGTGAGTTCGCCCATGCGGGGCCGCGGCCGCGGCTGTCCGTCGACCAGGGCGTTGTCGGCAAGTTGCCACCAAAGATTGACGAGCAGCCGGTGGCGTTGGCAACGACAGTATGGTCGCCGAAGAGTTGTGTCAGCAGCTTCAGATAAGGTGTTTCACCGCATCCGGAGCACGCTGATGAGAACTCGAATGCGGGCGTCATCATTTGCGTTTCGCGCATACGAAGATTGACGAGATCGCCGCGTATCTGCGCCGGCAACGTCTTGAAGAAATCCCAGCTCTTTCGCTCAGTGTCCAGGACTTCGCGCTTGCTCCCCATGTTGATGGCACGCTTGCCGGGATTGTCGGGATCGTCGACAGGGCAGGCCGCAACACAGAGTGTGCAGCCCGTGCAGTTCTCCACTGCGACCTGGAGCGTGTAGCGCTTCTTGTTCTTGTCGATCCCGCGTCCTTTGAGCGGCACTGATTTAAAGCCGTCCGGCGCCGAATCGAGCAATTCGGTGTCGTAACTCTTCATGCGAATCACGGAGTGCGGACAGATGATTTCGCAATTGCCGCATTGCGCGCAGATCTCAGGCTCCCACACCGGCACTTCTTCAGTGAGGTCTTTCGCTTCCCAGGCCGCGGTTCCAACCGGATAGGTGCCATCTGCGGGTAGCATGCTGACGGGTAACGCATCGCCCTTTCCCGCAATCATGGGACCAAGGACGTTCTCGACGAACTCGGGCGCGCCTTCACCGACCGGTGAGGGCATTTCGAAATCGCTGGAGACTTCATCTGGTACGTCGACGCGGTGGAGATTGGCAAGTGCGTTGTCTATCGCCTGGAAGTTCTTGTCGACCACTTCCTGGCCCTTGCGGATGAAAGTATCGTGGACCGCTTGCTTGATTTTCTCGATAGCCTCGTCGCGAGGAAGTATCTCGGCTATCGCAAAGAAACACGTTTGCATGACCGTACTGATACGACGACCGAGCCCGCTGTCCTTAGCTACCCGATAACCATCGATAACGTAGAACGTTAGATCTTTCTCGATGATCTCTGCCTGGACTGACTTCGGTAGTCGATCCCAGACTTCCTCGGGGCCATACGGACTGTTCAGCAGGAATGTCGCTCCGTGAGCAGCTTTCTCGAGTACGTGGTTCTTGTTAAGAAAACTGAACAGATGACAGCTAACGAAGCCACTCTTCTGTATCAGATAAGGCGCATTGATCGTCTCAGGACCAAACCGCAAATGAGAAATCGTTTGGGAACCAGCCTTCTTCGAGTCATAGACGAAATAAGCTTGCGCCTGGAAGTCCGTCTGCTTATCGATGATCTTGATCGTGTTCTTGTTGGCACCAACTGTGCCATCGGAACCCTGGCCATAGAACATCGCCGAGAAGACATCCCGTTGCTCGACGATAAATGCTGGATCGAATTCGAGACTCGTGTTGCTGAGGTCGTCGTGAATGCCGATAGTGAAATGGTTTTTGGGACTGTCCTTTCGCAATTCGTCGTAGACGCCTTTCACCATGGCCGGCGTAAAGTCCTTCGACGACAGTCCGAATCGACCGCCAACGACCTTTGGCATTGTCTCGCACGGTAGCCGGCCGTCCGCATAGCCTTCTGCCAGCGCGGTTACGACGTCTTTGTATAGCGGCTCACCCTGCGCACCCGGCTCTTTCGTTCGATCCAGAACCGCTATAGCTTTCGCCGTTTCGGGGATCGTTTCGAGCAACGCGTCTACAGGGAAGGGCCGGTAGAGGTGCAATTTGATGAGGCCCAGCTTGTTGTCACCTTGCTCGGCCAGAAATTCCAGGGTTTCCAGAGACACATCGGCTCCGGAGCCCATCACGATGATCACACGTTCGGCATCCGGAGGACCGAAGTACTCGCAGAGTTCGTATTGACGGCCGGTAAGCCTCGCAAAACGGTCCATGCACGACTGCACGATTTCTGGCGTCGCGGCGTAATAGGGATTGACAGTTTCACGTGCCTGAAAGTACGTGTCTGGATTTTGTGCAGTGCCACGAATGATCGGGTGTTCGGGGCTAAGAGCGCGATCGCGATGGGCATGAATCAGCTCTTGATCGAGCATCTCGTCAATCTGATTGTCGTCAATGAGTTCGATCGTGTTGACTTCGTGCGATGTGCGGAAGCCATCGAAGAAATGCACGAACGGAATTCTTGCTTCCAGGGTTGCCGCTTGACTGATCAGCGCGAAGTCGTGAGCTTCCTGGACGGACGATGAGCAAAGCATCGCGAATCCCGTCTGCCGGCACGCCATGACGTCCTGGTGATCACCGAAGATCGACAGGCCCTGTGCAGCGATCGAGCGAGATGCGATATGAAATACCGTCGACGTTAATTCACCCGCAATCTTGTACATGTTCGGGATCATTAACAGCAGGCCTTGCGATGCAGTGAATGTCGTCGCTAATGCACCTGTTTGGAGTGAGCCGTGGACGGACCCGGCGGCACCAGCTTCGCTTTGCATCTGGACGACGTCCGGGATAACGCCCCAATGATTCTCGAGTCCCTTGGTCGCCCATTCATCGGCGTACTCGCCCATAGCTGATGCGGGCGTGATCGGATAGATGATGCAGACTTCGTTAGTCTTGTATGCGATTTGGGCGACGGCTTCGACGCCATCGAGCGCCTTAGTTCGGGCCTGTTTGCGCAGTTTCTCGAGCGCTACCGAGTCGAGGTCCTGGTTCTTGCCGTGCAATGGACAACCTCCTAGTTCAATTCGACACACGCTCTCGCGAGCAGCGTTCCCGGTCGGGATCTTCAAGCGCGGCCGAATGCCCGGTTGTCGCCGGAACGTCGCCTGAGAGATCGACAACCCTGCGCTTGTTCTTATTAATCCGGGCGCGTCGAGTAACACTCTGACGAGAACGATTATACCGCCTTCCCCAGGGGAGCACAGAGACGATGCCGGAGGCCAAAATCACCTTGGTTTCGTGCGCCGAGCCGGAATCCTGCCGTTATACTTGGCCGATGGAGGGCCTATGAAACGCTATTTCGGGATTGTCGGTATAGGAATCGTTTTTAGCGGTCTCGCGGGAGTCGTGAGCGCCCAGACAACGGTCGAGCATGGCAGTGACTGGCCGGACTGGGCCTATGGCCTGTTGGCACCATTCTCGTCCGATGATCGCTTGGCGCCTCCATGCCCTGCGGAATCCGGCAGGCCAATCGACTGCGCTTACATCGGCGACGATCCACCAGAGGACGGCATTAAACGATCGCTCCCCAACACCGATTTGAGGTTTACGCGCAACGAGGCCTATTTCGGTTACGGGCCTGCCGACTGGTATCCGGGCGATCATCCGCCGATGCCGCCGATCGTTGCTAACGGTCGGCAAGCCGATGGACTTCGTGCCTGCGCGCTCTGTCACTACCCGAACGGGCAGGGGAAGATGGAGAACGGTCACGTCGCCGGGCTTCCTGCTGACTATATCCTTCAACAACTGGATGCGTTCGCGAACGGTACACGGCGAAGCGCCGATATCCGTAAAGCCAACACCAACGAGATGGCGATGATCGCCGCCGGAATGAGCGAGCAAGAGCGAGCAGAGATCGCCGAGTATTTTTCGTCGATGCCGTTCAGGCAAATGGTGCGTGTGATCGAAACGGAAGAAGCGCCGCAGGTTCGCGTGACCAGTAACGGATTGATGTTGCCGTTACCTGACGAACCGATGATGCCGCTGGGGCAACGAATCATAGAAATTCCGGACGATCCCGAGCGTACGGAGATGAGTCGAGATCCGCGCGGAGGCTTCATTGTCTACGCGCCGGTTGGAAGTCTCGCCAAAGGCGAGGAACTTGTCGCATCCGGTGCCGGGAAAACGATCCAATGTGGGCTCTGCCACGGCCCGGATCAGACCGGAATCGGCCCGATTCCGAGCATCGCCGGGCGTACGGCGAGTTACACGATGCGTCAGCTCTGGGATATCAAACAGGGCACGCGACAGAGTCCGATCATGACGCCGATAGTCGCGAACCTGAGCGCCGGTGACATGCTGGCGATCGTCGCTTACCTCGCGTCGCTTCCGCCCTAGGGAGCAACTTCGCGACCCCGCGTTGTCGGGTCCGAATCTCCAGACCCGATTACAGTAACCACTCATGCGCTTTTGAAATAGCGGCCCGATCAGTGATCGGGCCGCTAAACCGCGCCGCAGCGAAGAAGATCGTTAAGGTCTTGTTTCAGCTGGCCAAAGACTCGGATTAGTGGCCTGCAAGAGCGTGAGAGGCTACTCGCTAACCGCAAAACAATAGAGCAGGCCGTCGCCTCCGGAGGCGCGAAGTGCATCCGGGCTACAACCTCTGGAGTCGTGAGCAGAACCCCAGGCAGCGAAATCATGATGGCCAACGCGGGCCTTGCCTTCGTCGTTGCTCGTCCAGTTGTTGCAAGTCATGTCCTCTCCGGGCGGATAAGCCATGCCATCGTCCGTAGAGCCCGTCAGGATGTCGTGCCGATTCGGGAATGAACCCGTGCCGGGGATCACGCGGCCGAGCTCGTCAAGTCCGGTACTGGCACTCATTCGGTGCTGGAAAGAATGGAGATCGTCCACGTTTGCGGCGACCCGGTAGTTGTTCGCATTGAACCAGGGCCCCGGTCCGATTCTATCCCTCGCGTTGACCGCGTTTTCTCCCTGGGTGCTGAGATACGCACGCCAGGTCAAGTTACCTAGATCGGCGCTTTCTGCCAGATCCTGGCAGATGGCATCCGCTCCTTCGAGACCGCCAAGGTTGGCGCCGTCGCCGGAACCCTGACTGGTGATGAAGAAAGACATGGGCCCGCTTGGCGGCTGCGCTTGAGCCAGGCCCGCAAAAATCAGAGACGAAACGGCAAGGCTTTTCAGCAGGAAGTTCTTATTCAAATGCACGATCGAGGTCCTCCATTTTTGGAATTATTGGCGGTGGACGATGGTAACACCGCTGCTCGAGGGAAATCGCTGTTTCGCGACGTGCAAGAGCTTCTATTTGTCGATCAGCGGAAGATTCGTTATTACCTGTGAGTTCGCACTCGGCTCGCTGTTATATGTAATTGCCGAAGCCGATTAAGGAGTTCATCTGATTTCCATCGGCCCCACTCGAATCTACGGTCTAAGAGTCGTCGACTGGAGCTTTGGAACGTGGCGCTCTTCAAGCGAATTCTTGTGATCGTGGATCCAGCGTTGGAAGAATCGACGTCGGATCATCGGCCTTCTCTGACTCGAGCAGTGCAATTGGCACAGCGCCTGCAATGTCCGCTCGAGCTTTTCAGCTGCGGATACGATCCCTATCTTTCGGAAGTACGCGTATTCGATCCGACCGGACTGGAGGAAAAAAAGAAAGAGCTGCTTCAGGACCATGTCGCCTTACTGGAGAAATTGGCGGAGGGCTATCGCGAGAATGGATTGACTGTTGATATCGATGCTCGGTGGGAGCATCCGCTCGATGAAGCGATACTCCGTAAAGTCGCCGAGAGCGACTCCGTGTTGGTCGTAAAAGACACGCACTATCACTCGGCTTCTCATCAATCGATATTCTCGAATGTCGACTGGTCTCTAATGCGTCGTTGTCCGCAGCCGCTTTTATTGACGAAGTCACGAACTATCGGGGCGACGCCGACTATTCTCGCGGCAGTAGATCCCGTGCATAGCCACGATAAACCGGCAGACCTGGACCAAGCGATCGTTACGGCCGCGCAGGAAGTTGCCGAAGCCGTTGACGGAGATTTGCACGTCTTTCATTCGTTTGACCCGATGCCGACTATCTCGGCCGCAACTCGTTGGTCGCCGCCTTTACAGATCGACGTCGACGAAAAGGTCGACGAAGAGAGACAGCGACATCGCGGATCGATGGACGAGTTGCTCTCGCGATATTCGATCGCAGCTGATCACGTTCACTTGCATGAAGGCGCACCAGATGAGCAGTTGGTAGGAGCCGCTATTCAACGGAGCGCCGAAATCGTAGTGATGGGCTCGGTTTCGAGGGGCATGCTCAAGCGGGCAGTCATCGGAAGTACCGCTGAGCGCGTTCTCGATCGCATTCCGAGCGATTTGTTGCTGATAAAACACCCCGAATTCGACACGCATGCAGGTAACGCGTGAATACAGGCGGGCCTTCGCCAGGGAAACGCTGACTTACTCCGCCGGGCCTACCAGCAAGACATCCGATTCGGATTCTGCGGCGACTCGTTCTGCCGTACTGCCATAGATTGCGTCCTCGATGAGGCCGCGCTTGATCGAGCTCAAGACAATTAAGTCTGCGCGAAGCTTACTCGCTTGACTAACGATTTCCTCGACCGGGTCGCCCGAGGCGAGGTGAATCCGTTCGCTGTCGATATCGAAACGCTCGGCGACGTCGGTGACCGCGGTTCTATGGACGGTTTCGATATTCTCTGTGGCGTAGTGCACGCCCGGTCGAACCTCTACGGACGAAGCTAGTTCGAAGGATTCCGGGTTCGGGTAAATATGCAGAACGGATAGTGGCGAATCTTCGATTCGGGCTATTCGAGTCGCCGCGTTTAGGACACGATCGTCCGTTCCTGTCAGCTCGTTATGTCTATGAAGTGGATCGATGGCCGCGAATACTGAGCTGTAACCTGAAAAACTCGGGTTCTTCGCAATGAGTACCGGGCAGGGGGATTGGCTGGCGAGGCGAATGCCAAATCCAGAGATACCCAGACTTGCGCGAATACGCGCATGAGGAGCGCCAACTATTATCAGATCCGCCGGCCACTTCCGTGCCTCGTCGCAAATCACGTCCAGATACGGAATTCCCCAACGAACCGTTGAGCTGATCGAACACGCCGGCGTAGTTATGGACTCGACTACTTCGTTCAGGACGGTCTCTTGTGTATTGACCATCCCGGCTTGAGCCGCATACGAGTTGCGTTCTTCGTTGACCAAACCGGCGGCGATAACCGTATCGAAAAGACAGCTAACGAATCGGATTTCCCCCATCAGGTGAGTGGCAAGCCAAGACGCGTAATCGACTACGCTTTTCGATGGCGGTCCACCGGGTTGGATTGCAATGAGTACTCGCTGGATGTCGTCGATCATCTTCTACGATCCTACGCGTTACGGCCCTATCAGTTGTTAACCGCTTCATGATCATCTTAGAGAAAGCGGTTTGCGCGCCGCTATTAGCGTTGATACGTATACGAAGCGAAGATCGCTGATTTCTGCACTAGAATTCTCAGATGGATATCAAAGTTCGATTGGCGGTTGAAGAGGACTCGGCGTCTATCGCCGAAATCTACAATCAAGCAATTGAGATGAAATCGGCAACGGCCGATACGTCCCCGGTTTCCGTGGCGAGTCGAGCGGCTTGGCTGCGCGATCATAGCGCGGAGAAATATCCCGTTTTCGTAGCCAATAGCGGTGGCGTGATGGTGGGGTACTGCAGTTTGAGCGCCTATCGGCGGGGTCGCATGGCGCTACGATACACGGCTGAGATTAGCTTTTATGTTCATGAAGATTATCGCGGTTCGGGAATCGCTTCTTCTCTTATTCAGCATGCAATCGATGAGTGCCCCCAACGAGAAATTAAGACGCTGTTCGCGATTCTCTTGGACATCAACTCGGATAGCGAGCGCGTGCTCGAGAAATTCGGTTTCCGGAAATGGGGGCATATGCCCCGAGTCGCGGACTTCGACGGAGAAGAGTGCGGCCATTTCTATTACGGCCTCCGGTTACCGGAATAAAGAGGCTCGGTAGAACGCCAGCGTTCCGCCGGTTTTTGCCGTTAATCAAGTTGATCCTGGCGTAGAATAGGCATCTGGACTCGGCCCAGAACGACTTAGATCGCAGTGGTGAACCGCTTGCGTGATTCGAAAAAGAACTCGGAGACCTTAGAAATGAGTGTTACAAAGCAGAGCATTTTGGTTGGTGTATTGGTAGCGGTCAGCCCGCTCGTATCGTTGGCTCAGCTCGAGGTCGGCGGCGACCTGCTAGACAACTGTGCGGATATAGACGCTCTTCAGGCCGCCGGCAACTTTTCCGAAGCACGCGACAGCGCTCGCCTATGTCTCGACGGTCTGGAGCAGCAACTTATGGGCGAGTTGGGCCAATACTTCCCAGCTGAGGTCGGCGCCTGGACTCAAACCAGTTTTGAACAAAACCAGGTCATGGGGTTCTCTAACATCACAGCCGCCTACGAGAATGGCGATATTCTGGTTAACGTAACCTTGACCGGCGAGGCCGGTGGCGGCAGCGGCGGAGGCGGCGGGCTTGGAGGTCTCGGGGGGCTATTCGGCGGAATCGCTCAATCAGCGCTGCTACAGACAGGACAGCAAGTTACGGTTGCCGGCTTGCCCGCATCGCTTCAGCCTGATGGCACTCTGACGGTACCACTCGAAGACGGCTCGTTTCTAACGTTCATGAGCTCAGATCTGGACACCGCAGATGCCGCGATAGCTGGAATGGGAGACCTGATAAACGATTTTCCCGTAGCGGGCCTGAACGCGGCGCTGCTGTAGCTGATCAGCGGCGAGAGGACCCGATCTGGCTTTAGTCTGGCGGAGAGGGTGGGATTATTCGCTCGCCGGTGGCTCGCTCACCCCTCAAGGGGGCCGCTCCCTCGCATCGCTCGGTCCGCGTTCTCTCGCGCGGCTCCGCCGGCGCTCGAGTCGAACGGTCGCCCTTCGGGCGACTGGTTCGAATCTCGCAGTTAGGCGCGTAAGCGGATCTGGGAAATAATTTTTCTTATTTGAAAATTGGCGGAGAGGGTGGGATTCGAACCCACGGTACGGTGTGACCCGTACACTTGCTTTCCAAGCAAGCGCCTTCGACCGCTCGGCCACCTCTCCGCGAACGCAATTCTAGTGCGAAACGACGCCTGAGGCACGGCCGTCGGCGCACAGAAATCGCGACTGTACGGCCGGCTCGGCTCGCTGTTAAAGTACACTCGTCCGCGTCGGTTCCCCCGCGACGATCAGCCGTGAACCCCGTCAGGCCCGGAAGGGAGCAGCGGCAGCGGCCCGATCGGGTGCCGGGGTCGAGCTGGCGCGGATCTGAATTTTGATGGACTCGGGTCTCTACGGTTAATGAGTTATACGGTTCTCGCGAGAAAATGGCGCCCACGACGCTTCGAAGAGCTCGTAGGTCAAGAACACGTCGTCCAGGCGCTAGTCAACTCGCTGTCCGCTGAGAGAGTTCACCATGCCTATCTCTTCTCGGGTACGCGTGGAGTTGGCAAGACCACGGTCGCCAGAATCCTCGCCAAAGCGCTGAACTGCGAGGAGGGCATCGTCGCCGAACCATGCGGCCAATGTGCGACCTGTCAATCGATTGACGAGGGTCGCTTCGTCGATCTGCTTGAAGTTGACGCCGCGTCGCGAACGAAAGTCGACGATACACGCGAGTTGCTCGAGAACGTGCAGTACGCACCCACACAGGGCCGCTTCAAAGTCTATCTGATCGACGAAGTCCATATGCTCTCAAAGCATTCGTTCAATGCATTGTTAAAGACGCTGGAAGAACCGCCGCCGCACGTAAAATTTCTGCTCGCGACGACTGACCCACAACGGCTTCCGGTAACAGTCCTGTCTCGCTGTCTGCAGTTCAATCTCAAGAAACTGACTCATCGTCAGATTCACGCCCAGCTCATGAAGATTTGCGAAGCCGAAGGAGTTAACGCCGAGCCTGCGGGGTTGTCTGAAGTCGCAAGAGCGGCTGACGGCAGTATGCGAGATGGGTTGAGCCTGCTGGATCAGGCGATAGCTTTCTCCGGCGGGGCCGTCACGAAACAGGCGATTGACTCGATGCTCGGCACGATCGATAGAGATCATGTGCTTCGGATTCTGACCGGCTTGTCGACGGCCGACGGATCGGCATTGATGTCGGAGGTGGCGGCGCTGGACGAATTCGCGCCGGATTACGGCGCGGTTCTCGACGAACTCATGGGCGAACTACAGCGCATAGCCGTGATTCAACTCGTCGGCTTCGACGACGATCAAGCCGCACATTCGGCTTTGGGCGATCTCGCCGGCGAGATCTCAGAAGAAGATGTGCAGCTCTACTACCAGATCGCGTTGCAAAGTCGTCGGGACATCGGAGCAACCCGGGACTCACGGTCGGCATTTGAGATGACGCTTTTGCGAATGCTTGCGTTTCGACCCGAGGCAGGAGAGCGAAAAAAGACCGAATCTAAGCGCAGGGCGGGAGCGACCGAGGGAGCTGCGTCGACAAAGCCAAAACGTAAGATAAATCCGGCTGACCAGGAACGTTCACACAGCGCTCCGGCGGATACGATCATCTCGGTTCAGCCGATCCTGGGTGATTGGGAGTCATTGCTGAAAAAGGCAAACGTCCACGGAGCAGCGCGCCAATTGGCCGAGAATTGCACGATCAAAGACCAGTCAGGGAGTCGAGTCGCGCTCGTGCTTGCTCAGGAGAGCGCGCATCTGAACACCGATCACGTCAAGAAACAGCTCGAGACCGCGATTGAGGAACACTTGGGGCAGCGACTGACGCTCGACATCGTTGCGGGAGCACCTCCCGTTGCGACACCGGCTCAGCTGCGTGAGGCCGGGGAATCCCAGCGAATGCGCAAAGCGCGCGAGGCGATCGAGCAGGATCCCAACGTAAAAGCCGTGCAGGCCGCTTTCGACGCGGTCGTTGAGGCCGACAGCGTACAACCGGTCGAGAAGTAACGGTCAGACGCTAGTCTTCCCGTTTCGTCGACTGCGTTTCATCTGATTCGTCCAACACGACCGTCGCGTCATAGTCGATCGGTGCTTCTTCCAGCGCCTCCATTACCTCGGTGGCCTCCAGATTCTGCATCTCGTCCAACGCGTCGTCGCTGAAGACGAACGTGCCAGTGGCGTCGGAATTCGGCTTAGTGTTCAAGACAACACCCTCTTGGGGTTAACGAAGGCCTTAGGATCTGGCAACACTCAGTCCGGGGGCGTGACGCGGTTCACCGTTCTATCGACTAGGGCCGATCCGGGCCTGAACGCCGCTTTCTGAGCCACCTCGGGAACCGATCGGCGCGCATATGGGATAATGCCTGCCCCGCGAGTAGCAGCTTATGTCAACTATTGAGATTGATTAGAGATAATCTATCTATCTATTTGTAACTTAAAGAAAAGGTAACTACAGAATGAGTAATGAGCGCCGATGAAGAACCTCGGACGACTGATGCAGCAGGCGCAGGAGATGCAAGCCAACATCCAAAAGGTGCAGGATGAGCTTGCGGACCTCGAAGTGACTGGCGAAGCCGGCGGGGGGATGGTTCGGGTACGAATGACCTGCAAGCATGTCGTCCGTCGAGTCGAGATCGAAGATGCTCTTCTCGGTGATGACAAGGACATGATCGAGGACCTCGTGGCGGCTGCCTGCAACGACGCAGCGCAGAAAGTCGAGACCGCGGTGCAGGAGAAGATGGGCGGCGTCACAGGTGGTATGTCGCTCCCAGATGGATTGAAGTTACCGTTCTAGTGACACAGGGATATTCGCCGTTACTGCAGCGTTTGGTCGAAGCGCTGCAATGCCTGCCGGGTGTTGGGGTCAAGTCGGCGCAACGCATGGTCTTCCACTTGCTGGATAAGGACCGTGCTGGAGCCGAACGTCTTGCGAAGGCACTCGAGGAAGGCAGCCGTCTTATAAAGCACTGCAATCTCTGCCGCATGCTAACGGAAGAGGAGCAGTGTTCCCTGTGCTCGAGCGATCGCAGAGATGCGACGCAGCTCTGTGTCGTCGAATCACCGGCAGATGTGATCGCGCTCGAGCAATCGGCGGCCTTCAGCGGCCGCTACTTCGTGCTGATGGGACATCTCTCACCCCTCGACGGGATCGGACCCGCAGAACTCGGTCTCGAACTACTGGAGCAGCGGATTCGCGACGAAGACATTCAGGAGATCGTTCTCGCGACGAGCGTTACGGTCGAAGGTGATGCCACGGCGCATATCATCGCGTCGCTCGCCGGCAAACATGGCGTTCGCGCGAGCCGAATTGCCTACGGCGTACCCATGGGCGGCGAACTCGAGTTTATCGACAGTGGAACGTTATCTCGCGCCATGTCGGGACGCCGCGAGATTGAAATGAGTCGATCTGAAGGTGACGTATGAGCATCGATGCGGGTGATCCGGACTGTATTTTCTGCAAGATCGTCGCGGGCGATCTTCCGGCCGATAAGCTTTTCGAAGACGATGAGATCGTCGCATTTCGCGACATCAGCCCCCAAGCGCCATTTCATGGGCTCATTATTCCCAAGACTCACATCGCCACGCTGAACGACGTTCAGGACGAGCAGGCCGGGGTTATCGGGCGCCTGTTAATCGTCGCACGCCAATTGGCCGTCGAGCACGATCTCCCGGGGTATCGCGTCGTGCTTAACACGAACCGGGAAGGCGGGCAGGTCGTATTCCATGTTCATATGCACCTGCTCGGAGGTCGGCAAATGCGGGGCGATCTGGGTTAGCGGTGCCCGGACTGCAGCGACTCCGTGAGTTCCAGCAGCGCTTTGTAGCTCTCGTAACGTCGGGAAGCGATTACGCCACCGGAAATGGCTTCTTTAACCGCGCAATCCGGCTCCGCGAGGTGCGCGCAATCGTCGAAGCGGCAATTCCTCGAGAAGCGCGCAAACTCCTTAAATCCGCGTTGAACATCTCGTGGATCCTCGATATACGGCGCATAGTCGCGAACTCCGGGAGAGTCGATCAATTCTCCACCGGTCGGCAAGCGGTACAGTACGGATGTCGTTGTGGTATGGCGGCCATGCCCGCTTTTTTCCGAAAGCGCACTAACTTCCTGAACCGAATCGCCAAGGAGTGCGTTAATCAGTGAAGATTTTCCGACGCCGGATTGGCCGATCATCGCACTTCGTTGCCCACGCATTTGCTCACACAGCGCGCCGAGGTTCTGCTCCCGCTTAGCACTTGCTGCACAGATCGCGTTCGTCAGCTCGCGATAGTCATCGAGTTCCGAGGGTAGGGCAGGCGCGAGATCAAGCTTATTGAATACGATTACGCTCTTCAGATTCGCGAGTTCAGCTGACGCAAGATATCTGTCGAGAAGAAACCAGTCCGGTGAGGGCTTGATCGCCAGTACAACGACGAGCTGAGTCAGATTCGCAGCGACGATTTCAGGAGCGCCACGACTGTTAATTCGGGTCAGCTCGGTCTTGCGCGGAAGGACTGCGGTGATGATGCCGGCGCTATCGGATTCCGAGTGCCACTCAACCTCGTCACCTACGACGGGATTCAGCGAGCGACGGCCGATCTGGCTGGCAATACGGGCGCCGTCATTACCTTCCACGAGGCAATGCCGTCGATAGCGGGCGACGATGCGTCCGCTGTCGCTCACTGGCAGATACTCCGCATCTGTGATGTCGCGGACAGTATCAAGCGGACTGCTACAATCCGTAGCCGGAGGCTGCGCATTTGAAATCCAAACAGAATCTGATATGGATCGATCTCGAGATGACGGGTCTCGATCCTGAGCGCGATCTGATCATCGAGATCGCGACCGTTGTAACCGACAAAGAATTGACGGTGCTGGCGGATGGTCCCGTTTTTGCGATACATCAGAGCGACAGTACGCTCGAAGGCATGGATGACTGGAATACCCGTCAACACGGCGAGTCGGGTCTAGTGGAAAGAGTAAAAAACAGCAAGATCAGTGAGTCCGAGGCTGAGCAGCAGACGCTTACCTTTCTTCGCAAGTATCTGGATCCGGGTGTGTCACCGATGTGCGGAAACAGTATCTGCCAGGACAGGCGATTTCTTGTCCGCTACATGCCAGAGCTGGCAGGGTTCTTCCACTATCGAAACTTGGACGTGACCACGCTTAAGATCTTAGCTCATTTATGGGGCGCGGGTAATTTGAAGGGCTTTGATAAAGAGCCGACGCATCTGGCGCTGGCTGACATCTACGACTCCATTCGAGAGCTTCGCTATTACCGTGAGCATCTGCTGAAGGTTTAGTACCTAAAATATTGAGATGGAGTTAGTTTTCTCCGTGCCCAAGATGGGGTAGTCTGCGAAAATTCGAACGAATCGAGATCGAAACCATGTTGGCTCGCCTGATTGGTATTAGCCTCGTCCTGATGTCCGGCATCGCCACCGGACAGACCCTCTACGTCACCGATCAACTCGTTATCACGGTCCGTCCTGGTCCTGGTACCCAGTTCTCGGTCATCGAGAATCTCGTTAGCGGAGATGCAGTCGAGGTGCTCGACACGAACGAGGAGGGCAACTACAACCTGGTGCGTACGCCATCCGGCGAGGAAGGCTGGGTGCTGAATCAATATCTTGCGGACGTTCCCTCAGCAAGAGATCGGCTGGTTATCGCCGAACAGGGCCTTGCTGAAGCGGAAGTTCGCATTGCAACCCTGGAAGAGAGGATTACGTCACTGACGGACGAGCTCGAGACGACGACCTTGCGACTCGGAGAGGCCGAAAGCGCGAATTCGGTGTTGACGACGGATCTTTCAGACATCAGAGACGCGTCGGAAAACGTATTGAGCATCAGGGATCAGAACGAGAGTCTGC
>CAJIBS010000514.1_pt1 | contig 23533 bp, 23 predicted proteins | sample 9199411 | NCBI WGS metagenome assembly CAJIBS01 (sample SAMEA7708312, study PRJEB35096) | sediment metagenome | biome: marine neritic benthic zone biome [ENVO:01000025]; feature: sediment [ENVO:00002007]; material: shallow marine sediment [ENVO:03000034] sea grass bed [ENVO_01000059] ... | reverse complement strand
GACGCGGCCATTCGCGGCGAAGCCCATGCGAATGCGACCCTGGAACGCCGGTCGCCCGGAACCGATCGCGTACTCTTCGTGGCGGCTGATTCGCATCATGACCGGACGCCCGCCGATCTTGCGCGACATATGTGCGGGAACCGTGATCAGCGGATAGGCGCCACCTTTGGAGCCGAAGCCGCCGCCGCAGTACTCGGCGACGAACACGAGCTCCGACGGCTCAATTCCGAGCCAGCCGGCAATCGACGGAACCACGAAGCTCTGACTCTGCGATGACCCATGCAGATAACAGCGGCCATTCTCCCAGTAAGCCATCGCGCTGCGCGGCTCCATGGAGTGATGCGAGAGCGACGCCGTTACGAAGTTCTCCTCGAGGATGTAGACCGCTTTGTCGAAACCGGCCTCGAGGTCGCCGTAACTCCACTCGGCCGCGGGCGTGCCCATCGGTAGCACACCTTCTCCTGCTTCGGCGAAATCACGCGCCGTCCACTTGATGCTCTGCAACTCGAGGCCACGCCCTGCGACGTTTCCTCCAGAGCGTGCATCCGTGCCTCCGGGATAAAGGCTCTCGAGCGGGTCCGTTGTAAATGGCAACGCCTCGATATCGAGCGAAATCCTCTCGAGCGCATCGTGCGCCGTTGTTTCATCGACTGCCGCAACGGCAAGAATCGGCTGACCGACCCACATGGGCTCGTTGGAGAGAATCGGATCCTGCGGCGCGGGTAGCGCGGGCACATCGTCGGCGGTCAGGATGTCGATAACCCCATCCATCGCCAGCGCCTCACTGGCGTCGATGTTGTTGACGCGGCCGTGCGGCAGGGGACTCGTCAGAAGGCGACAAAACGCCATGCCTTCGGCGCGAAAGTCTTCGGCATACTTGGCCTGGCCTGTGACTTTGGCTCTGACATCAGGTGGAACAAAATCTTTGCCGAGAAGTGTGTAGGCCATCGCGAATCTACCCCGCTGTGCGATCAGATCTCGAGTCTACACGACCTCGAGCGGCGGCTCACTCACAGCCGCAGCCTGCTCTTTGAGCGCGAGCACATGCTCCTCCCAGTACTTATTCTCCGAGAACCATGGGAACGCACGCGGGAACGCCGGGTCCTCCCAGCGTCGCGCCAGCCATGCTGCGTAATGAATCATTCGCAGTGTCCTGAGCGCCTCTACGAGATGCAGTTCCCGATAGTCGAACTGATGAAACTGACCGTAGCCCTCGAGAAGATCCTGTAGTTGCGCCGCCCGTTCGTCGCGATCGCCCGAGAGGAACAACCAAAGGTCCTGTGCCGCGGGACCGGTCAGGCAGTCGTCGAGATCAACGAAATGCGGACCGTCGTCGGTCCAAAGAACGTTGCCGGGATGACAGTCGCCGTGAATTCGCAGTGTCCGACAGTCGCCTGCGCGATCGAACGCGTCGTAAATGGCGTCAAGGAGTTGATCGGTGAGAACCGCGTAGCTCTCGACGAGATGCTCAGGCAACCAGTCATGCGCGAGCAGGTAATCTGCCGACTCTTGCCCCATGCGCTCGATCGATAACTCGGTTCGATGCTCGAAGTCGCCGCTCGCTCCGACGGCGTGAATCCTTCCGAGAAAGCGGCCCATCCAAAGTCGGTCTTCACTGGATGCGAGTTCGGGCCAGCGTCCTCCCTGGCGCGGAAATACCGCAAACCGGTAACTTTCGTGTTCGTTGAGGGTGTCTCCTTCGATCTCGATCGGCGCGACCACAGGAATCTCCTGTGCGACCAACTCCGCGGAGAACGTATGCTCCTCGAGAATCGCGGCGTCGCTCCAGCGATGAGGACGATAGAATTTCGTGACGACGAAGCCGCCATCGTCGAGGCCGATCTGGTAAACGCGATTCTCGTAGCTATTAAGAGCGAGTATCCTGCCGTCGCAACGAAATCCGACCCCTTCTAGGGCTTCGAGCACGAGGTCGGGTGACAAGTTAGCGTAGGGGGGCTCGGACATCGGGGTCTCTTTTACGCACGACAGCGGCCATGCGTGTTTACCTCGATAACGCAGACCCTTAGTCTTCGCCCCATGATACTGGGGGATCGCTTCGGCGGCACGGCCTTTCTCACCGCGGTCGCCATGATCGCGTTTGCGGCAAATTCGCTCCTTTGCAGAATGGCGCTAGGCGCTGGCGCCATCGATGCAGCAAGCTTCGCGACGATCCGCGTCGCATCCGGCGCCATCATTCTGACGGTCATCGTCCTGCCTGACTGGCGGGCACGCGGACACGATCAGACGGATTTCATCGCCGTCGCGATGCTGTTCCTCTACATGGCTTTCTTCTCTTTCGCTTACCTCTCGCTGGCAGCCGGCACCGGCGCCCTGATCCTGTTCGGTGCGGTACAGCTCACGATGTTTGCCGCTGCGATTGTCGGCGGCGAAAGATTCAACACTCTGTCCTGGCTAGGTCTGGCCTTCGCGCTGGCGGGACTCGTCTATCTCGTATCGCCCGGACTGAGCGCGCCTGACCCGCTCGGAGCGATCCTGATGACTGTTGCGGGAATCGCCTGGGGCTTCTACTCGCTGCGAGGCCGGCATGCTGTTAGTGCGCTCGGCACTACCGCGAACTGCTTTCTCTATTCGTTACCGCTCGTCTTGATCGTCAGCGTGATCTTTCTCGGCGACATGCAAACGACACCCAACGGAATCGCGCTCGCGGTCGCCTCAGGAGCGATCGCTTCCGGACTCGGCTACGTCATCTGGTTCGCGGCCTTACCGGGATTGACCGCTGGTCGTGCCGCCACCGTCCAGTTATCGGTGCCCGTGATTGCGGCATTCGGCGGCGTCCTGCTGCTGTCCGAATCCGTCACTAACCGCCTTCTGATCGCATCGGTAGCGACGCTGGGCGGAATCTGGCTCGTTCTCGCACAGCGCGTCCGCTCCGCCGCTACGGAGTAATGCCCGACTTTGCTAGAGTCCCACGCATGACGACCATCGACCTGCTGCTTTCCCGTCGCTCAGTCCTGGCGATCAATCTTTGCGACCCCGCTCCCGACGACGACGAACTGGATCAGATCCTTCGTGCCGGAATCCGCGTCCCCGATCACGGTCGCGCAGAACCCTGGCGCATTCAGATTCTGCGCAAGGAAGCTCAGCGTGCGTTAGCTGACGTTTGCGTCGATATCTACTTACGCGAGAATCCCGATGCGCCCGAAGCACTTATCGAGAAGGAAAGAGAACGCCAGCAACGTTCTCCATTGCTGCTCGTCGTCACGTCGCATCCGAACGCGGACAAGTTCGCGAAGGTTCCCGAGCTGGAACAGGTCCTGTCGTCGGCGGCCGTCTGCCAGAACATACTGATCGCGACACAGGCACTCGGCTATAACGCGCAGTGGGTAACGGACTGGCCCGCCTATCACGCGAACGTTCGAGAGGCGCTGGGCCACTCGGCCGATACTGAGATCGTCGCTTTCATCCACATCGGTACGGCGATCGAAGCGCCGAAGGAAAGACCGCGGCCGGATTTCGATGCCATCGTCAGCGAGTGGCGTCCTGACGATACTTAACGCGGGCAGCAAGAACTCGATGATTCAACTCAACCGCTTTCTAGTAGTCATCACGTTTGGGCTTTGCGGCGCCGGCGCTTACGCTCATCACGGCTGGGTCGCACACTACGATCGCGAAAGCTATGTACGTGTGGAAGGAACGGTTCGCGAGATCGAATTCGTGAATCCGCATGCCTACGTCTATATCGACACGGTCAATGCGCAGGGTGAGAACGAAGTCCGCTGGTGCGAGATGCAAGCGCGGACGCAACTCGAGCGCCGCGGCGTCACGATCGATTCGTTCGCTATCGGCGGCCCGATCGTCGTCGAGGGCTTTATCTCACGCCATGACCCACTCGGATGCGAAACCGGCACTATCCAGCTGACGGACGGGCAGGTCATCGTATTCCGCGAGCGAAACGGCCAGAGCATATACGGCGCTCCGCAGGTAGCGGGGCAGACCAGCGTGCTCGGCGCCTGGTATCCGAAAGTCTTTCTCGCCGAGGCCGGTAGCGAAACGGATTCGGTTACCCGGCTCACCGAAGCGGCAGTCGAAGCGCACGATGCCTTCGACTGGATTACCCAGAACCCGACGTTGTCGTGCAGCCCCGCCAGCAACATCCGCGCCTGGACCGCACCGGGATTACCTACCGAGATTCGCCGACAAGACGACACGATCGTGATTCATCACGAGTTCATGGACACGATCCGCGAGATAGACCTTACCGTCACCGGGCACCCGCCTGACGGACCACGAACCGATCTCGGTCACTCGGTCGCAAGATTCGAGGGAGAAGATCTCGTCATCGAGACGCAGAACTTCGCACCCGGCGCACTTTGGGCGGGGCGTCTCCACACATCCGGACTATCGACGACAGAACGCCTAAGCATCGACACAGAGACTGGCGAGCTGGTTCTGAACTGGGCCGTGACCGATCCGGACTACTACCCGGATCCGATAACGGGCACTCGTATCCTGATCAGGACGAATCTAACAGTGGGCTCGTTCGACTGTGTGCCGAGCGCCGGACACCGGCCACGCGACGGCTATCAGAGCGACTAGCCAGCTCAAGGCTCGTTCTCACGCTCCGTCCTATCGCGCTCTTTCAGCTCGAGCCTTAAATCCTCGAGTTCACCCTCGTTCAACTCATCGACGTGGAAGTGGATGGCCTCCTTCCGCCGATGCGCTTCCTCCCGCGCTCCCGCGGTTGCGAAGCGCAGATGCCGCTCGGCCGACTCGCGGCCATAGCCAAGACGCCAAATGTAGTACGCGATGTAATTGAAACAGAGCGACATGACGGCCGCGATATGCAGTGCCCCGATACCGGCGGCCAGACCGACGCCTATAGAGACGAAGATGAAATGTGCGTCTGCGTAGTACTTCAGGCGGCTTCGAAACTGAATCCCCGCGAAAATTCCTGCGAGACTGAACGCCAATGCGAGGCTGTCCTGCACGATGACGACGACGCCCGCGACGGCAACCGGCAGCATCAGCAAACTCTCGATCATTGACTGATCGAGTCCGCTGCGGCGGCGCGTACCGATGTACACCCAACTCACCGGGATCATGAGCAGAAGTGCGCCGAGTATGGAGACGAACAGCGCTGACGCCGCGTCGGGCTCGAGCGCTCGGAACGCGATCTGCCCGAGCGTCTCCAGCACTTCTCCCTGCGGATCATCGGGGATGCGCTGCTCCCAGGAGTACATATAGCCTGCGAGACTTGGCCACCAGCTCGTCAGAATCCAGACGAGCAGCATCAGCAAACCGTAGTAGACCGTGAGCTTGCTCAATAGCGCTTTGCGCGGATCGAAGAACAAATCGGAAATTCTCAAAGCTACCTCCCCGGTAAACTCATACTACAGATGCAGACCGACGGTTGCAGCTTCGAGATTGACAACGATTCGGGCTCTACCTACATTGCGTGGCGCCGCACTTTCGAGCATCGATCGAGAAACTGGTCCCACTACGACTTGGACGATGTTGAACATGCAGAAACATAAGCTTCCGCAGGTTTTTTGGCCGCCGTCCACAGCAGGAACTCAGCTGAACCTAGAACGCCGCGAAGTCGTCATCGTCTATGCCGCCGCCGCGGTGGCGTTGTTGATCTGGGCGGGCACACCGGTCGCGAATAAGCTCGCGGTCGTAACTATCGACTCGGCAACGGCGGGCATGATGCGATCGGTTCTGGCAGGACCGATCGCGCTCATCTTCGCGCTCGCTTTGCGCTTACCGTTTCCCACGCAACGAGCTCATCTCATCCTACTGCTTCTGTCCGGTATCACGAGTTTCGCCATGTGGCCGACACTGCTGAGCATCGGAATTCAGCTCACCTCAGCGAATCATGCGGCGCTCATTATCGCGATCATCCCTGTATTTACCGGCCTCTTCGCTGCGGCTTACGATCGCGAGTGGCCGCCCGCCGCATGGTGGGCAGGAATTGCGATCGCCGGCCTGGGCACCGCCTTTCTCGTGTTTCATCGGACCGGCTACATTCCGGGCACTGAGGCCGCTACCGGCACGGATGCAGATGGCGCAAGCGTCGCCGGCGACCTGATCATTGTCTCAGGCACGATCGTCTGCGCAATTGGCTACGTCACGGGCGCCAAGCTATCCCCGCTGATAGGCAATCGTGCGACAACTTTCTGGGGGCTGACGGTCGCAGCTGTCGCGATGCTGCCGGTTGTACTGATGAGCGCCGACAGAACGAACTGGGCCGCGGTTACTACAACCAGCTGGATGTCTCTCGCATATCTCGCGTTCATGGGATCGTTCATCGCTTATTTGCTGTGGTTCCTGGCACTAGGCCGCGGCGGTATCACGCGTATGAGCGCCTGGCAGCTCGGTCAGCCTGCGGTGACTTTCGTACTCGCCGCCGCGATTCTCGGCGAAGCCATCACGTTACCTCTGATCATTTCGGGTCTCGTCATCCTCGGCGGCACGGCCCTCGCACAACGTCCAGCCTGAGTTCTGCAATCCTTTGCATGCGCTCGTTCCGTCGGTTAAGTTTCTCAGGTACCACGGCGATCACTGGCGATCGCAATTACAAGAATAGAGGTCCGCGCCATGGAGCCAATGCGCCCTGACGAACGCCTGGATTACTCCGCCATTGTCGACAGACCCGCTCCCGAGCTTCCGGACGGAGCGCGCATGGTCGTCTGGACGATCATAAATGTCGAAGTCTGGAACAGCATGGCGACGATGCCGCGAACAGTGATTACACCTCCCGCGGGCGGCTCGCCAATGCCGGACGTACCGAACTGGGCCTGGCACGAGTATGGGAATCGAGTCGGATTCTGGCGCTTCAAGGAGGTGCTCGACGAGTTTGACGTCGCGACGACATTCGCGCTGAACGGCAGCGTGATTACTCACTACCCGCGAATTGCCGAAGCCGCGCTAGACGCGGGTTGGGAATTCATGGGACACGGTTTCTCGCAGAAAAATATGCAGAAGGTTGATAACGAACGCGAAGATATTCAGAAGACGCGCGACATCATCAACGAATTTAGTGGCAAGGCGCCGCGAGGTTGGCTCGGCCCGGCGCTCACCGAGACATTCGAAACCGTCGATATTCTCAAGGAGGAAGGCTTCGAATATGTGGCGGATTGGGTTCTCGATGATCAGCCGCTCGAACTCAGAACGCGCGCGGGGAATATCGTCAGCGTGCCTTATACCCAGGAAACGAACGATGTCGCGATGATGCTGATCCAACACCATCGCGCATCCGAGTACGCAGATCGCGCACTCGATCAGTTCGAGACGTTCTACCGGGAGTCCGAGACTCAGCCGCGGATTATGGCCCTGCCCTGCCATCCCTACATCATGGGCGTGCCGCATCGCATCAAATACTTCCGCAAGATCTACGAAACCATTCGCGAGAAACCCGGCGTGCTGTTCTGGACTGGCGAACAGATTCTGGACTGGTACCTAAGCCAGAAGTGAACCTGAAAATCGGTCTGCTGGTTGCAGTGGCTGCCGTCATCGTGACGACAACCGGCACGGCGGCAGCTCAGGCCGTGCAGATGAAGATCGGTCATGTCGTTCCAGGCGGCACGCCGCGCGGACGCGGCGCAGATCATATGGCGGAACTCGTAACGGCCGATGCGCGCTGCGATATTGAGGCGCGCGTCTATCCCGCGGGTCAACTCGGCGGCGACACGGATTTGATCGAGGGACTGCAAATCGGCGCCATCGAGATGTTGCTGCTTCCGGGTTCGTTCCTCGTCGGCTTTCAACCGCTACTCGGCATTCTCGACTTCCCGTTCTTTTTTCCGCCGGACTGGGAAGATCTCGCGCAGGTTCACGATAGCGACGCGATGCGTGCTGTCCTCTCGACAACGGAAGAGAAAGGCATTGTCTCTCTGGGTGTTTGGCACACCGGCTACAAGATCTGGACGAGCAACGAGCGCCCGCTCGATGAACTGGAGAACTACGACGGTTTGAAAGCCCGCGTCATGCCGTCGACGATACTCAAGGAACAGGCGCGGGGCTCCGGTCTCACGGCGGTCGGGATGCCGTTCTCGGAGACCTACAGCGCGCTGCAGGTCGGAGCGATCGACGCGCAGGAAAACCCAATCAATACCGTCTTTTTCATGGGGTTCCACGAAGTACAGGACTACATCGCACTGACGAATCACGGAACGATGGATCAGGTGCTGATGGTGTCCAAGCTCTGGTGGGATGATCGCAGCCCGGCTTGTCAAAACGCGATTCGCGACGCCATCGAAGTCGGCGGCGAGATGACGGCTGAGCTGACTTACGAGGTTACCGAACAGCAGGCGATGCCGGCATTTGTTGCGAGCGGTACCGAGATACGTGAACTTTCGAACGAGAACCGGGCCATTCTTCGCGATGCGCTGCTACCCGGCGTTGAGCAGCGTTACCTGCAGGAAACCGGCGAGCGCGGCGCCGGGATCCTCGAGGCGTTCCGGCAAGAGATCGCCAAGTACGAAGGCGAGCGTTAGCGGCGCGGCGATCCAGGGGTTGGCATGCGAACGATCGTGACGGGAATCGAAAGCGTACTGGCAAAACTTGACGTCGCGATCCGGATCTTCGTCGTGTTCGCGCTGCTGTCTATGACAGCGTTGCTGTTCCTGAACTCGATCGGCCGAAGTGCCTTGAACATCTCTTTCGTCGGCGGACCCGCTCTAGGCCGTCTTATCGTTATCTGGCTGACGTTTCTCGGCTCTTATCTCGCCGTTCGAACGGGAACGCATATCACGGTCGATGTCGTGCGTCAGGTATTGCCGAAACGAATCGTCAGCGTGCTGCCGATCCCCGTGGGCATCGCTGGCGCGCTCACCATGGCATGGGTTGCCTGGCTCGGCGCAAGGTTCACGCTGACGCGATTCGAGTCCGGGCAAATCGATCCGATGCTCGAGATCCCGTCGGCCTGGTTCTATCTGCCAGTACCGATCGGCTGCGCCCTGATGTCCGTCGCTTTTCTGCAGGTCATGCTGAAGACCTTAGCGAAGCGCCGACACGCAGACGGGCCGGACGTAGGGTAGCCACGATGCCGGTCGTTCTATTCTCGGTCGTCGCGCTCGTGCTGCTGCTTGTCTCTGCGCCCGTATTTATCGCGATCCTCGCGCCGACGCTTATCTCATTCGAGCTCTTTGGCCCCGACATTCCGAGCATGGTCATCCCGCAGCAGATGATGCAGGGCATCAACAAATTCAGCCTGCTGGCGATACCGCTGTTTATCTATTCGGCCGATATCATCTCGCGCGGCGAGATCGGCACGCGATTGTTGCAACTCGTGGAGTCATCCGTCGGGCATCTCACCGGCGGCGTTGCCATTACGACGGCAGTGACGTGTGCACTTTTCGGCGCGGTCTCCGGAATCGGCACTGCTGCTATCGTCAGCATCGGGCCGATTGTTTACCCCGCACTGCTGCAGCAGGGATACAGCCGTGGCTTTTCGGCCGGTCTCATCCTGTCATCGTCAACGCTCGCGATGCTGATACCACCGAGCGTAGCGATGATCCTCTACTCACTCGTTACGACCAGTTCTGTTGGAGGAGTATTTCTCGCCGGGCTCAGCGCGGGTCTGATCTTTATCGTACTGCTGTCAATGTATTGCTACGCCTATGCGAAGACGAAGCGCATCGGTCTCAAACCGCGAGCGACCTGGAGCGAGCGCCTCACTAGCCTCAAGGAAGCCGGTTGGTCGCTCGGCCTGCCTGCCATCATTTTCGGCGGAATCTATGCGGGTACTTTTACGCCAACCGAAGCAGCATCGGGGGCCTGCGTTTACGCATTGTTCGTCGAGATGATCGTCTATCGAAAGATGACTTTCGCGGACCTGATCGACGTGACCGGCAAGTCGGCTGTCGTCATCGCGTCTCTGTTGATTCTTCTCACCGCTGGCTCGGCTATGGCGTACTTCCTGACGTTACAGAATGTGCCGCAGATCATGGCCGCGGCAATGGAAGGCACGACAGCGACAGGATTGCTGATGTCGATTAACGTCGTGTTCCTGGTCGCGGGAATGTTCATCGATCCCAACTCGGCGATCATCGTATTAACGCCCGTATTTCAGCCAATCACCCAGGCGCTGTCGATCGATCCGCTGCATCTCGGCGCGGTTGTTGTCTTCAACGTGGCCATCGGCATGATGACGCCGCCATTTGGACTCAATCTATTCGTGGGCGTCGTGACGTTTAAGGTGCCCTATCTAGAAGCAGCGCGCAGTATGTTGCCGTTCATCGGCATCGCGATCATCGCGTTGCTGCTGATTACCTACGTGCCGGCACTGGTGACCTGGCTGCCAGGCGCAGTCGGACTTTAGACTGTCAAAAGACGGTGCAGTCGAGCGGCACGAACGGTTCGCCGAGCGCGACATACAGACGGCCGGACGTCGCAGGGCCATCGAACGTCATGTCGTCGTAAATCGTCATGCTGAATTCGACTTGCGACTGATCGTCGCTCATCGCGAAGCGCTCGACGACGCGCACGTCCTCACTCTGCAGCGCGCCGCCCGAGTTCGAATAGGGGTAATTGATACGCGTCGTCTCTACGACCAGCGTATTGCCCTCCCAGTGCCCCACCGAGTAGCCGAGCGGCGAAGGATCGACTGTCTCGGGATCGACCGCGTCGGCCATGTGGATTATGCGCCGGAGACCGAAGTATTCGACATTCAGCGTAATCGTGTCGCCGTTGTCGATGAACTCGTGCGACAAAGGCTGATACATCGGCCCCGGCATGCCCGGTGTCTCACAGCGCGCGACCGGCGCCGTAACCGGATCCCAGGCGGCCATTTCGGCGCGGGCCTTTTCGGAATACGGGAAATTTCGATGCGTTCCGATCGCACGACCGGCTATGCTCCAGTTACGAAAAATGCCACGGTTCTCCTCCGCTGCTCGGGCCGTAACTGACAAGTCGCGGTCCGAGTACTCGGAACCGCCGACGTAGCTGTCAGACCATAGCGGACCGATCGTTGCGCTCAGGATCGCTTCCATTCCGCTCTCGAAGAGCACGTTGGTTCCAAGCATGTAGTTGTCCCGCATCGTCGACGCACGCCCCGACACGGTTATCTGTTGTCCTTCGACGAAATACTCGCGGTCGACGCCCATTCGACCGAATAGATTCGGGCTGCCGAATGTCTCGATCCGCCATTCCTGCTCCTGGCCACTGTCGTCGCGCACGACGATGTTCAGGCCGGCATGCGGATTGCGCCAGAACACGCGAACGAGTTCTCCCGTGAGTTCCGTGACTTCATCGCCGAATTCGGCACGCGAGTGGTGTGCACCAGCCACGAGGGGAATCAGCGCTCCTGCAACAACCGCCATGGCGACGGCAAAGATTCGGTAGGTGGTCATTCTTGCCCCGATTTTCGAGTATTTCTGCTGTTTCGAGTTTACTCCGCTGGTGCGCGAAGCAGTACTGCGTCGGATCGACATTGACTAGATTTAACGCACGATCCAGGTCTGGAAGTGGCGTTCTATCGGGGATCAGGAGATGATTAGAGGATAAAGACGGCGCTGCGTTGATGCCTCGCGTCGACAATGAAAATGAATCTCTACCGAGAGGATCCCGAGATGACTCTTCGCTTGACCAGCCACACCCTGATCGCCGCCTTACTGGTGCTGTGGACAGGTATCGCCGCCACCCAGCCTCCGCCGGCTCGCATCAATGCACGCAATGACCTGACCGTCATGGCACGCGACCCGTTCCAGATCTTCGACAACCTCTACTTCGTCGGCATCGGCGAAGTCGGCAGCTATGTCATCGAGACGAGCGAAGGCCTGATCCTCATCGACACGCTTTGGGATCTCGACGGCTACACGGACTACCACCTCGGCAATATTCGCGAGGTCGGACTGGACCCGATGGACATCGAATACGTCATCATCATGCAAGGCCATCGCGATCACTACGGCGGAGCGCCGGCACTGCGAGAAATACTCGACGCAGAATTCGGCACTCACGAAGAAGACTACAACATGATGGTGTCGGACTGGGGCGAGTACGCGCCGGAGATCGATTTCTTCATCGAGGACGGCGGCTCGCTGACGCTGGGCGATACGACACTGAACTTCGAGCACACACCGGGGCACACTCCCGGAACGACTTCGATCCGCATGACGGTCTACGACAACGGCACGCCCTACAACGCTTACTTCCATGGCGGTCCCGCCGTGCGTAGCGACGACCCCGAAGTGATACTGCGATATATCCAGGACCTCGAGCGAATCAATCAACTCGACGACGTTCAGGTGCAGATCGCCAATCACTTCGACATTCACGCGCAGGGCGCACCGGATACGTTCGGCCGCGCGGCCTTGCTAGCCGATCGAGGCCCTGGCGATCCGCATCCCTGGGTCGATCCGGAGCATTTCCATCGCTGGCTCGACGAGCTGATTGCGGAAACGCGACAGATTCTGGCCGATGCGCAGTAAGACGAGAATGAACGCAAACGGCAGTTGCTTTTGAACTGATCATGCACGCGATGTCGCAGATGTCGGCAGCGAAGACTTCTCGTCAGCAGCGAGTGCCCGCAGTGCGGACGGTTGTTTTCCTGGGTTTTCTCGCGCTCAGCGCCTGCAACGACCCGGTCGCGGAACGCGATCTGGATTCTTCCGCGACAGAATCATCAGCGCGAATTAAGGTAATAACGTCCGGCGGTTTCACAGCCGCTTTCGACGTTCTGGGGCCGCTGTTCGAGCAGGCGACCGGCATCGAGATCGAGCTTGATTACGGTTCGTCGATGGGTGGCGGACCGGAATCCATACCGGTGCGTCTCGCCGAGGGCGAGGTCGCAGACGTTTTGATCTTCAACGACAGAGCGTTCGACGACCTTTCTGACGCGGGCCACCTGAGACCCGAAACGCGCGTCGATCTCGCGAACTCGATCATCGGCATGTCGGTTCGCAGCGGCGCACCGAAACCCGACATCAGCACCGTGGACGCCTTCATCGAGACGCTACGCGCCGCCGAATCTTTTGGCTATTCGGCAAGTGTGAGCGGCACTTATCTCTCGACCGTCGCACTGCCGTCGCTCGGCATCTGGGAGGAGATTGAATCCAAGGGCCGACGAGTCGTAACCGAGAGGGTCGCGAGTGTCGTCGCACGTGGCGAGGTGGAGATCGGCTTCCAGGCCGTCAGCGAAATCCTGTCGATCGAGGGCGCCGACTACGTTGGACCTATACCTCGAGAGATTCAACAGCGGTCCTCGTTCATGGCCGTGATCCCGCAGAGCGCGGAGAACATCGACGGCGCAAACAGGCTCATCGATTTCCTTTCGTCGCCGGCCGTCGCGGGAATCGTCGCGTCGACCGGTCTCGAACCGGTCACACGAGAGGTATCTGCAACGGGTACGGGATTGGCGCGGCAGCTCAACGTCATCACCTCGGGTGGTTTCACGGCCGCCTTCAATATCCTCGGACCGATCTTCGCGCAGGCTAGCGGGATCGAACTCACAACGGAGTACGGCGCATCGATGGGAGGCGCAGCGGATTCAATACCGAGTCGACTCGCACGCGGCGAGACCTTCGACCTGGTGATACTCAACCGGCCACCGCTCGATGAGTTGACCGAGCAGGGCTATGTCCGAACCGACACGCGAACCGACCTCGGGAGATCATTGATCGGCATGGCGGTTCGCAGCGGCGAGCCGATTCCGGATATCAGCACGCGAGAAGCGTTCATCGCGGTTCTGCTCGAAGCTGAATCTATCGGCTTCTCGGCCAGCGTTAGCGGCACGCGCCTGTCGACGGAAGTCTTTCCGAGCCTCGGCATCTGGGAGGAGATTGAGCCCAAAACCCAGCGAATCTTCACGGAGCGGGTAGCCAGCGTCGTCGCTCGTGGCGAAGTCGAGATCGGATTCCAGCAGGTCAGCGCAATCCTGCCGATCGAAGGTGCCGATTTTGTAGGTACGATTCCGGACGAACTGCAGGAAGTCGCGTTCTTCTCGGCCGGCATCATGGAACCAGCGGCCAATCCAACCGACGCGGAGAATCTGCTCGCTTTTCTGTCGTCGGAGGCCGCCGCACCGATCATCGACTTGACCGGACTCGCCCCCGTCGTGGCAGGCAACGCCGACTAGCGGAACTCCCCGGTGTTGCGTTGCTGGCGTCGCAAGCGCCGGACCGACGACTACTGCAGCGTATAGCGCTGCGAGTTCTCTGCGTTACAGCCGAAGCCGCGCATCTCGAAATGCGGCGAGTAGTACCACTGTACGTCGCCACTGAACGGCTCCGCCAGAAACTCGGGATCTTCGACCTCGAACTCGATCTCGATGCGTGTACCGTCGTCGCTGAGCCGGTATCGCTCAACGACCCGCTTCTGCGCGCCGGCGGGAACACCTTCGTTCCCCTGCTGACCCGAGATCGGCGCACGATGATCCGCGAACAGGGCGGTATCGACGATGAGCGTGTCGCCCTCCCATTGACCGATCGAGTGACCAAGATTAGTTCGCTCTCCACCTTCGGGGTGACCGCGTCCGTCCATATAGACAACGCGCTCCGCGTTGAAGCGCTCGTTTCGAATGAAGATGACGTCGTCCGCAATCTCGATCTCGTTCAGATAAGGCGCAACCAGGATCGACGGCAGTGGCGCGGCAACACACTGAGCGGCCGGGCTGTCCGTACGAACATCGTAACTTGCGCTTCCAGCCCTGCCCGCGTCGCTCAACTCCACGTCAGCCCAGGCGGCGTAGTAGCGGTCGTAGTCCTCGAACCGCAACTCCCAGCGGCCGGACATGTCGCTCGCGCGCGCCAGCGAGTTCTCATCATCGGATTTGCGAAGGAAATAAGACCTTGCAGACATTACCGTGCCATCAGTCTTCTCGAGAGACACGAGAAGCGCGTGATTCCGGCTCCGGTTCCGGTCGGGACGCGCTCTGACGAGAATCCTGTCGCCGGGCTGAAGAGACTCGCTTGTCCAGCCGCTCCTGATCAGAATGGGCAGCGCATCGGTCTCGATCTCCCAGACAACGAGCTCACCGGCATCGTCTCTAGTCTCGATATGGATATAGGTGTGCGGGTTTGCCCAATCGAACTCAGTGACCGTCCCAGCCAGCGTGAGAGAGGCCTCCGGCTCGAATATTTTCGCACTGTGATGCGCGGCAGCCGGGCCGGCAGCGATCGTGACCGCCGCTAGCGAGAGTAAAGTCCATCGCATCCCCATTCCCCCTGTCAATGCAAGAGCACGATCATTGTGGACCAGAACCCGGGAATCGTCACGTCATACCTGCCGAACAGTGGCACGACGTCAAAAATGCTTATACTGTTCCCGCAATTCTCCAACAATAATCGCGCCAGACATCGCGACGTCGGCTCCCCAAGAAATATGAAAACTCTCTATCGAACTTCGTTTCCGCTAAACCGGAGCCCGCTGGCGATCACCGCCGCGATCTCACTGTTGATCGCTGTTGCGCCGCTTCGACACGCACAGGCACAGGACGACGCAGAGGCGATACTTTACAAAGCGGCAGACACGCTCGGAATGCTGCGTACGTCGCGAGAGGTCGACAGGGTCGCCACTATGATGTTCTCCGGTGACGGAACCGGAATAATCAACGACGAACCCTGTCAAATGAGCAGTTACAGAGCCGAAGTCCGGTACCCGATCCCGGAGCAGCAACACACATTCCCCGCCCCGGGTATGCGGGTCGATTTCACCTGCGAACGAAGTGGCGGCGCCACCGAGCGACAGATTCAGGTAGTGGCGGGCACGTTGGCCTGGAACGAAGCCGAACCCGGGCTCGGCGCGGCGCCCGCAACTGAAGCGGTGCACGATCGACTTCTGCAGCTATGGCTGCTGCCACAGGGTCTTATTAAGGCTGCTGTCGCCGCCGGCTCGCAGATTGTCGCATCGGCCGATGGCACTAACCCCACGCTAACGTTCCCGCTTCCGGCGCCGCTCGACGATACGCAGGTAACGGTCACGCTCGATCCCGAGGTGTTTCTTACTCACACGATGCCGAACGGAGTACGGCGCGATTTCAGTCACCGGATCACGCATGTCGCGACAGAATTCGATGGTCGCGACTTCGAGGTGGACTACTCGGCGTACCAGGACTGGAATCCTGACGACTACAAGAGCGATGTCTTGCTCCCGGGCCGAATCGTGCAACGCGTCGACGGGACAGTCACGCTCGATCTGACTTTGCGCGAGAGCAATACCTATAACCCGTACGTGATCATGCCCGTGCCGGACAATATCGCGCAGTAACCCGGCGCGATCCCGGATTGCGATGTGATCGCGAATGCTATGATTTCTCTATTCGGTAATCGAGGAAGCCAGATGATCAAACGGTATAGAGCAACGCTGACGGCGAGTTTGCTTGCCATACTGTTCGTGGCGACGCCGACATCGGCACACCACGCGGTGCAGGCACAGTTCGATCAGGACAACGTCGCAACGATCACGGGCGTCATGAGGCGCGTCATGTGGATCAACCCGCATGTAAGGTGGTTCATGGACGTTACCGACGCTGACGGCAACGTGACGACCTGGAACATCTCCGGTGCGGCGCCAGGCGGTTTCAGGCGAATCGGTATCAGCGGGCGCGAAGTGTTCAAGACAGGCGAAACCTACACGGCGACGATCGCGCTGGCGCGAGACGGCTCGGACTTCGGTTACATCATCACCTTCGTCCTGCCTGATGGTCGTGAAATCGATTTATGGCATCAATACGAGGCCGAGCGCGGCTGACCCCGGAGGAAGATCCGAAGATGATTGCTTCTGACATCCGTCGAGTATTGGCGATGAGCCTGATCCTCGTCGCGACGCTATCGAATACGGCAACAAGCCAGGACACGGATCCATCTGCTGCGATGACGCCTCGAACCGCAGACGGCAGACCGGACCTGAGCGGCCGCTGGGGTGGTGCTGGCGGTGGGGGTGTCGGCGTAAAAGCGATTGAACCGGACGGCACAGAGATCGACTTTGATACCTTCGGAGCCTACCAGGCGGCTCTAAGCTCTGGCGGCGTCAGTCCGTCGGCGAGAATTCTCGGTCGCCAGCCAAACTATCGGCACGGCAACAATGTGTATTCCGAGAGAGACGGCGGGATGACGCAGAGATACTACGCGAACCCGCCTCTGTACAAACCCGAGTACTGGGATCATGTCCGATATCTCGACGTTAACGGCAACTTCGAAGATATGACTTTCATCTGCATGCCGGCCGGCGTACCGCGAATGGGGCCTCCTATCCGCATCATCCAGTCCGAAGACGACGTCGTGCTTCTCTATCAGCAGCGCAATACCTGGCGCATCGTCCCGACGGACGGACGGGCGCACGATCCTCTGAACGCTGAGGATCAGACGTTCATGGGCGACTCGATCGGACACTGGGATGGCGATACGCTGGTCATCGACGTCGTCGGCTTCAACGATCTCACCTGGCTCGGTTGGCCGGGATGGTTTCACACCAATGAGATGCGCGTAGAAGAGCGATTCACACGCGTCGGCGATACGCTCCAGTACGACGTTACCGTGTTCGATCCCGAGGTGTTGATCGAGCCGTGGGTCATGGACTCGCGCGTCCTGCAACTGAACCGAAGTCAAGCGACCTATCTCGAGGATCCTCCGTGTCTCGACTTCGACGCGGAACACATGGTCACCCGCGAGCGCGGCTAGTAGTGCTACAGCGGCTGGCAGTCGTAAGCCGGGATCGTCTCTCCGAGTGCTTCCCAGTATCCGCTTAACACCGCGGGCGACGTGAATGTCGCGGGGTCAGTCACGGTGACCGTGAAATTAAGCCTTGCCTGATCTTCGCTGAGGTCGAACCGCTCTACTAGCTGGACATCCTCGCTCTGAGGGGTGCCGCGGTTGTCGAAATACGGCCAGCTTATGCGGGTGGTCGTGACGACAAGATCTTCCCCGTCCCAGCGGCCGATAGAGTAGCCGTGCCTCGATGCGGGCGCGTCCGCAGGGGCTTCGCTCCGGTTCATATGGATCGTGCGTTCGATGTCATAGAGCTCTGTGCGCAACGTGATCGAATCGCCACGGTCGATGAACTCGAAAGGATGCGGATTGACCATGATGCGCGGCATGCCTTCCGGTTCGCATCGCGTCGCGAAGTTGTCTAGCGGATTCCAAGATGCCCTGGCCGCGACGGCCGCTTCCGTGAATGGCTGGTCGACGAGCTGCTGAAGATTCGCAGCGATGTTCGCTCGAGGCACGCTCCAGACGCGGAAGATGCCCTTGTTCTCATTCGCAGCGTCAACGACGCTCTCCTGGACGTCGACGCGACCGGAGAGGTCCCAGAGGACGAACTCGCGTCCATCCGGCATGACGATCGTATCCATGAGCATCATGTTCTCTTCCCGAGTCGACGCCCTTCCTGAAACGACGACGCGCTGCCCGATCGGGAAGAGGTCGGCGGTGACGCCCTGCCTTCGAAGGTTGTAGATGGAATTCCCTTCCATCTCCCAGGTCTCGCTCAGCCCTCTATCGTTCACAGCTTCTACCGTGATACCGACGTGCGGGTTGCGCCAGTTGACGTCGACAATTTCGCCGGCCAGTTCAACGAGTTCGTCGCCGTAGTAAGCGACCGAGTGATGCGCCGCCGCAACCGAAGACATGCCGATAAACAGCGTGGCCGCGGCGGCTTGTTTGCGAGCACTCATCCGCGATCAGGGCGGCAGCGAGGCAAGATAAGCGACGATGTTGCGCATATCCTCTGCGGTCAGATTCTGCACGACCGGCTCCATGATGCCGTTGCTCTTCCGCGTACCCTGCTTGATGTCCCAGAGCTGGCGCATCGTGTAGCTCGCGGTGCGGCCAGCAATCCCGGGTATGTCGCCGAGCCCTTGCATGCCGGGGCCATGGCACAGGCCGCACTGGATGGTCTTACCTCCGCCCGTCGTTACCAGGTCCTCGCCCTTCGCGAGACTTCCAACCGGAACGTAAGTGATGAAGCCGCTGCGCGGGTCGCGCATGATCTCCATTCGCTCGGGGTGCTCGGGCACTTCGATGATGTTATTGCCGATCGGAACCAGCGGTTTTCCATCGAGTGGCAGCATGAGTCCGCCGGTCGTGATTCGCACCTGCGGCACCATGTCCGCCTCGACGACGCGGACCCACTGGCGGAACGGCATCGACGAGAAGTACTCAGCGATCTGCTGTTTCTCTTCGTCCGTGAGACGCGCGGGCATACGCGCCATTTCATTCGTGTTGTCCTTGCGCGGATCTGAATTCTTGCGATCGCCGGTCTCGAAAAGGTCGAGTTGCTGCAGAATGTAAGCGGCCGGTAGTCCGGAGACGTGCGCATTCTCCATCTTGCCCTGCCCGTTCGGGTAGTGGCAGAGTGAACACGCACGAACGCCAGCGGCCTCGTTCCCATACCTGACGATGTCGGGCATCTCGGGATGGTCGCCGGGATACCAGTCGGCAGGTCCGTAGCCGTAGTCAGCCTCGCGGGCCGTAAACGTCAGATCCGTGTCCGGCAGCGAATGCTTAATGCCGTCTTCGAACTCGGGCGCGCTCGGATGTCGGCAGCTGCGTGGATTGGCGTCCAGCGGACAAGGCAGCGCGACAAGGTCGCCCTCTTTGAGCGGAGTTAGGAAACCGTATGCCCAGCTGGGCCAGTCTTCCGAACTCGGATCGGTAGTCTGCGAGACCGCACTGCCAGCCGACGCCAACGCACCGACCAGCCCCAATACTAGTAGTCGAGTAAAGTTCTTCATTGTGTGACCTCCGGTTCGCCGTATGGCGCGCGCTGCTATCTCGCCGCGCTCGCTGTCGGTTAATTGCCGACCTGCAGATCCTCTGCGGTTCCGGTTCCCTGTGGCGCGTAAAACGTCGCTACATCACCGCTCGGCAACAAGACGTGAGTAATTCGGAGCATAGTCGCGCCGTTGCGTCCGGGGTTGCCGCGCATCGTGACGACGTCACCCGGACTGACGAGATCGCCTTCGACGCCGTAGCGCCGCATCATGTTGTTGGCGGGCAGTTCAGCTACCCATTCGCGAACGACACCCTGCTCGTCCGGCATCGAGTAGATCAGCCGTCCGTGCGGATTTGCGGGCTCATAGGAGACAACCGTCGCGTCGCTATGGACAATAACTTCGCGCATGTCGAAGTAGTAGCCCGGATTGTGATGAGCGGCCGCTGAGAGCGCAGCCGTCAGCGTTGCGGCCAGAAGTGCGTATTTCTTCATACTTCCCCCCGGAAGTTCGTATACGTAAACCAGCAGAAGAAACTATGCCGGAACGCCGCTGTGAAAGCGAAGTTCCGAGTCAGCGGAGTTTATCAATTCTGCTTCTTTCTCGAGCAACTCCGCGGTGCGATCGGCGATTGCTGTTCCGGCGCCACTTTCCGCCAGACTCAGATAGTCCTCGAAATGTCGTGCTTCCGATTCAAGAAGCGATGCGTAGAGCTTCGCCAGTTCCGGCTCTCGCGCTTCGAGCTTAGGCAGCAGCGCATGGAAACGTTCACAGGAGCGCGCTTCGACGATAGCGCCCACAATCAGTGTGTCGACGCGCTTCGCAGGCTCGGAGACGCGGATTTGTTTATGCAGCCGGCCAAAGTATCGGGATGCCGACAGCCGCTGATACTCGATACCGCGCTTCTTGAGCACGGAAACGACGCGTTCAAAGTGACGCAACTCCTCGCGCGCCAGGCGCGACATCTTGTCGAGCAAAGCCGTCTCGCCCGCGTAGCGGTTCATGAGCGTCAGGGCCTGCTGTGACGCCTTTAGCTCGAGCGCGGCATGATCGAGAAGAAGCGTGGGGATGTCGTCCATAGCATGGTCGACCCAGGCCTTTGGCGTTCGACAGGGCAAGAAATCCAGGACCGGCTGAATGTCCGGCGTAGGCATGAATTGTCGCCCCTTGCGCGAACCGGACGCTACCGGGCGAAGAACTGATCTTCGAAGCGCGAAGCGCGCTCGGAGTCGTAGCCCGTCTTGAGATTGTAGTAGCGCAACAAGGCGTTGTAGAGATTCGGGTTCTCCGCAGCCAGCTCCGACATCTTCTGCCGCATGATGCTTTCGTGATAGCTGATCTGCCCGGCTGGATCCGTGTAGCCGGTACCACTCAGAAGATCGTAAGCGCTCTGTGCCTGCTCGTTGTCGACGAACCGGGCCCGGCAAACGCGCACCGCTATATAGCTGCCCAGTGGTCGCTCTTCGGTGCAGTAGATGTCGTAGTCATCGTCATCGTTGAGCGCGTTATAGACGTTGAGCACGTCGTTTTCGGCAATGACTAGTTCCTGGCGCATGGATTCAAGAGACTGGGGAGCGATCACGGTCAGTTCTTCGATCTCCCCCGAGAACTCGCTCGGCGAGGCTTCGTCCTGCTCCTGGGCGGACGCGGAAAAACAAAGACTCATCCCTAAGAGCGCCGCGATCAGCGCGGGCAAGAAGTCACGATCGACGGTATGTTGAATCATTGGCGTCTCGCTGGTCCTTCGTACAACTGCCGCTCATTCTAACATTCTGGAAAACGGCCCACAGCCCGCGGAATTGTTGGTCATTTGCTCCCTTCGCGCGGCTTCGCCGCGTTGTGTTCTGCTAGACTGAGCGGCAACGATTCGCAAGCTCGGCGGAACACAATGCTAAGACGATTCCTGCCGCCGCTCGCCGCGGCTGCCTTCCTGTTACCGGCCTACGGACAAGAGTCCGCCCCTGCCGGAATCATTCCCTACGACGCGCACGTCGAGACGCTCGACAACGGCCTAACGGCCATCGTCATGCCGATGGCGGAAACGGGCCTCGTCGCCTATTGGTCGATTGTAAGAACCGGCTCCCGGGACGAGTACGAACCGGGTCACTCGGGCTTCGCGCACTTCTTTGAGCACATGATGTTTCGCGGCACCGAGGCTTATCCTTCCGACGTCTACAACGAGATCCTTACCGGGATCGGCGCCGACGGTAACGCCTATACGACGGACGATCTCACGGCCTATCACATCTCGATTGCGGCCGAGGATCTGGAGCAGGTCATTCAGCTCGAGAGCGATCGCTTCCAGAACCTGGCTTACTCCGAACCGGATTTTCAGACCGAAGCCGGTGCGGTCTATGGCGAGTACCGTAAGAACAAGACCAACCCATTCTTCGTTATTTACGAGGCGACGATGGCAGCGGCCTTCAACGCGCATACCTACGGCCACACGACGATGGGTTTCGAGGAAGACATCGCCGCGATGCCGACGATGTTCAACTACTCGCAGTCGTTCTTCTCTCGGTATTACCGGCCCGAGAATACCATTCTGTTCATCGCCGGCGGCGTCGAGGCCGGGCCCGTCATGGATCTCGTCAATACCTATTATGGCGACTGGGAACCTGGCTACGTGCCTCCCGAGATTGCGGCCGAACCGCCTCAGGATGAAGAACGGCGCATCGACGTCAGCTACGCAGGCCGCACGCTGCCGATCATCTCGCTCGGATACAAGTCCGATGCTTTCGACCCGACCAATCGTAATCGCGTTGCGGCCGACCTGCTCGTAGAGCTGGCTTTCGGAAGCACGAGCGACATCTACAGGAAACTCGTCATCGACGAGCAGGTCGTCGAGTTTCTTGCGACAGACGAAGGCCTTAACCGCGATCCGGGGCTGATCTTTATTTACACCCGCGTCAAAGATCCGGAAATGGTCGACTATGTCCTCGAAACGATCGACAGCGCGATCGCCGGCTACCAGGAGACTCCTCCCGACGCCGAGCGCCTTGCGTCGCTGAAATCGCGGATCCGCTACGGCTTTGTCATGGGGCTCGAGACCCCTGACGATGTAGCCGGCGGGCTCGCGAGGCATATCGCGATCAGCGGCGGTCTAAACGGTGTCGAAGAAATCTATGCCGCCTACGAGACCGTGACTGCCGAAGAGATTCAGGCGGCAGCGCAACACTATCTGACCCCGAATCAGCGCGTCATCGCCGTCTTGAGGGAAGAGCAATGACCGGGCGAGCTGTTCTGCTGGCGCTGGTTGTTCTCGGCCTCGTCGCATGCAGTAACGATACTGACCCAAACGTAGTCGCAGAGCCCGCACAGCCGACTGTCGACGACTCGGGAAGTTCTCCGGTTCTTCTACCCGTGCCGACCGACCCGACGGTCGCCGTCTCGATCTGGTTCGCCGTGGGCTCACAGAACGATCCACCCGGAAAAGAGGGTCTCGCCTACCTGACCGGGCAGATGCTTGCGGATGCGTCTACCGAGAACAACGCCTATGAAGACATACTCGAAGCGCTTTATCCGATAGCGTCGAGCTACGGTGCGCGCGTCGACCGCGAGATGACGACGCTCACCGGCCGAACCCATACTGACAACCTTGCGCTCTACACCGGTCTCTATATTGACGCGTTTACGCGGCCGGCTTTCGAGGAGAACGATTTCGAGCGAATCAAGAACGACACGATCAACTATCTCGAAAACGTCCTTCGCTACGCATCTGACGAGGAACTGGGTAAAGCCACTCTGAACCAAATGATCTTCGAGGGTACCGCTTACGCGCACCCGCCCGAAGGAACGGTCGACGGCCTCAATGCAATCACGCTCGATGACGTACGCACGTTCTATGAGCAGCACTACACCGCGTCGAACGCGACGCTCGCCCTTGGCGGCGGTTTCAGCGATACGCTCGTCGAAACGCTGGAT
>CAJIBS010000112.1_pt1 | contig 24726 bp, 22 predicted proteins | sample 9199411 | NCBI WGS metagenome assembly CAJIBS01 (sample SAMEA7708312, study PRJEB35096) | sediment metagenome | biome: marine neritic benthic zone biome [ENVO:01000025]; feature: sediment [ENVO:00002007]; material: shallow marine sediment [ENVO:03000034] sea grass bed [ENVO_01000059] ... | reverse complement strand
ATTGCTCAAGATCAGTCAACGTCCGCTTTTTCCCCGAAAGCAGACGTCAAAACGCCCCGTTTAGATTTAGTCTTCTATGACCGCTTTCGGCCAAAAGCGGACATTCGCATATTTCTGAAAACGTGCATAAAGGCGCGTGCGTTAACCGTTAATACGACCGCTCTTGGGCGCAAAAGCGGACATTGAACCCGATTTCAGGGTGCTTGAAAGAGGGGGATGGTGCCGGCACACGGACTCGAACCGCGGACCTGAGGTTTACAAAACCCCTGCTCTGCCAACTGAGCTATGCCGGCTTTGATTTCAAGATGCGCTTTCTTGCGGTCTATCGCCAGGTCTTCTACTAGCGGCGACCGCGGACCGCGTCGCGGATAACCCGGATACTCTCCGATCTCAACGGCGCTGGCGCGCAGTGAATTCTAACGGGTATCGAACGATCGAGGGGAAACTCCGAGGGCAGCACCTGCCCCCGGGGACCCTCGCTAGTCTTACTCGGGCTTCCGCGCGCGAATCAGGAAGCGGTCCGTCTGGAACCGGACGGAATCGTCGCGAATACTCAGAGAATGATCGTCCGCTGAGTTCATCAGCATGTCGGACTCGGCCTCCACCTCAAAACCCGCACTCTCGATCATCTCGATAGCTCGAGCCTTCTCGATACGATGCAGCTGCTGGTTGTCATTACCCGCGCTGCCCGCATGGTCGATCAAGCCGAGTACACCGCCCGGCTGCAATGCGGCATAGATACCGCCAAGAAACGCCATGCCGACCTCATCGCCTCGATTGGCCGCGTCGTGCAAGTTGAGTGCTGTAAAAGCCGCTTCGACTTCGTTAGATAGTCCCAGGTCGCCGACTTCCGAGAAACGGACTTCAACATTTCCGAGGCGCTCAGCGCGAGCGTGTGATGCGTCACCAACTCGCTCCTCGAATCGTGGCGAGTTCTGCGCAATAACATGGCCATCGGACCCGACTGCCGCCGACAACACCTCCGAGTACCAACCGGCACCCGCTGAGATCTCGAGCACCGTCATGCCTTCATTGATCCCGACAAAATTCAATACCTCGGCAGGCTTGCGCGAAGCGTCTCGGCTCTTCTCTTCCGCCGGTCGGTCGCCAGACATGAGCGCCGCGTCAAATCCGGGTGCGAGCTCAGCAGATGCGAGCGAGCTAAGCCCCAGACCGAGCGCGAGCCCCGTCAGAAAGCCGACTGTCTTGTTAGTTCTGGTCATTGTGATTGGTCTCCTCCGATATGAAATCTCAAGCCTGGCGCCGCTCCTATGCGGTTCTCGACGCTGGCGCCCAAGCTGGGGCATCAAGCGTATTCCGGGATCACCACACAAGGGAAGAGCGCTAGAGAAAACTTAAGGGATCTCAACCAGATAGATCCCGGAGAAAGTCGCCAGGAGTCCTGCGCCGCGCGGCTTCCCCGCCACAATTCGTCAGATTTGGACCGCCAGATTGACAGGATCACCAACGATAGTAGATCTCGTCGAAACTCACGGAGTTCGGATGAGCGATCTAATCCGGCGAGTCCAGCATTCAATCAGCGGAAAAGTTGTCTTCATCGCCGCCTTGATTCTGATGCTCCTGATTCCGATGGGAATGATAAAAAGCCTCGTCAGCGAACGAGCCGGATCAATGTTGGCCGCGCAAACAGATATCGCCGAAGCGTGGGGCGGCGCTCAGACCGTCGGCGCCCCGATTCTGGTTGTGCCGTTCCGCTATTCGACGATGCGGAGCGGAGTTTCCGTCACGGTCCGCGACGTTTTTTACGTCCTGCCAAACGAACTGCGGTATACGGGAGACGTCACCACGACCGTCCGCTATCGCGGAATTTTCGAGGTACCGGTCTACACGGCGAACCTCAACGTAACGGGCGTACTTCCTGCGCCCGAGATCGATCGCAACGAGGAAGACTTCGAGATCGAATGGGACCGAGTACAAATTTCCCTGCCTATCAGCGACGCACGGAGCATACGGCAATCGATAGAGCTGAACCTCGGAGACACAACCGCAAATTTCGAACCAGGAGGCGCACTGGTTGCCGGATTCGGCCAGCAGCTAAGCGTCTCTTATGCGGCGTTAGGCCTGGAAAGTTTGGATGCGGACCAGGCCTTCTCTTTCAATCTTGAACTCGGAGGAACGGGAGATCTCGACTTCCTCCCACTCGGTGATACTACGAGCGTCGAACTCAATTCGACCTGGCCATCGCCGAGCTTTTCGGGAGCCTATCTGCCAGAGTCTCGAGAGATTTCGGACGAAGGCTTTTCTGCGACTTGGCATGTTCTCGATCTTGGTCGCGGTTACCCGTCCAGCTGGTATCGCTCGGACTATACGCCTGACAGCGTTGAGTTAACCGCATTCGGTGTTGAATTGCTTTTGCCAATCGGACTCTATGAAGCGAGCACGCGTGCCGCAAAATACGCGATTCTTTTTATCGGATTAACGTTTCTGATCTTCTTCTTGTTCGAGCTTTTCGAAGAGCTGCGCCTTCATCCTCTACAGTATCTGTTGCTCGGTCTCGCGAACTGCATCTTTTATCTGCTGTTGCTCGCAGTATCCGAACATGCATCCTTCGGTTTGGCGTACTTCGCCAGTGCAACAGCTTCTACCGCGCTGATCGGTGGTTACAGTGCGGCAGTCCTTGGCGCGCGGGAACGGACAGCACCAGTCATCGTCGCGTTAACCACGATGTATATCTACTTATTCGTAACACTGCGCGCAGAGGATTATGCGCTGCTGTCGGGCGCGCTCGTATTGTTCATCGTTCTTGCGTTTTTCATGTACGCGACTCGCCACGTAGATTGGTACGCATTGGAACCGTCACGCAAAACGTCTGAATAGAGTTTCAGCCAGATGGAAATCCGGAAGTATCGCAGGCTCTGGATTCCAGGCGGACGATCCTTCCCGGGGTTTGCATCTGAGCCAGATCGGGATTGATAGCCTCATCGACAACCAGATCTGCCCAGTAGATCGTCCCCGGTCGCGTTCGATCAACAAGTTCGGGACGAAATCCGGCGCTAATTATTCGATCGCGCAGCGTTTCAGCTCTGGCGAATTCGCGGAACAACCCCAATGACAACACATCGCCGTCAACGCCGGTGGGATCGAAATAGGTATCTTCGAATCCCGCACTTGCCAACCGCGCGCTCAGCTCATCCGCCTGTGCTTGATTCGTAACGTTCGGGAGGTATAACCAATGTCCCAACCAGATTTCACCATCTTCATCGCGTTGGCTGGGCTCCAAGCCATCCTCGAGGAGAATTTCTGCCGCAGCTTCGAACTGTGCGACTGAAGAGAACGGCCCGATAGAGAAACACATCGGCGTCGGCTCTGGAATCGCGAACTGGACGTTAGGCTGTTGCAGCTCCTCGTAATCCGGTTCTACGGTGATCGGTTGCGATTGCTCAACCCCGGCCTCGCTCACCAGCACGATTGGCGGAAGAACAGCGTCATCACGAGTCCGCTCGACGTTGAGTTCCGGCGAGTCGACTGTCCGCCAAAACCAGGCCGCGAATACCAGATTCACGAGGATAAGAATCAAGACAATATTTCGCATCAGCTCTCTGTAGCGATGAGCGCGAGTCCTTCGAGGACGAGGTGCTCCCGATATTGAACCTCAGTTTCGAGCCAGGGTAAAAGTCCCTTCGCTTCACCGCCCGCCAACACGACGCCCGGCGAAGTGTCGAGCTCGCTGGCAACGATATCGATCGCTTTTGACAAAGCCGCACTCAGCGCCAGCATAGCTCCGTTGGCAACTGCCTCATCCGTGCTGCGACCAAACAGACCCGTTCCGCTTGCAGGTGCTTCGGACGGCATCGTCTCACCAATATTGCTGGTTCGACGATCGAGCGCCGCAGCGGCCAGTCGCGGTCCGGCCATGATGAGGCCGCCCAGGTGCTGACCGCTCGCGTCAATCGCATCGAAAGTGACCGCAGTCCCGGCATCAATCACGCACATGGCGTCCTTGCTGGAATTGTACGCTGCGATGATCGCAACCCATCGGTCCGCTCCCATTCTCTCGGGTTCGTCGTACGCACATGTCACTCCCAGCAGCGATCGTGACGTGGTGATCCATTCGACTTCCACGTCCCAGGAGCTGCGGGCGACATCGGAAATCAGATGTCCAAGTGAAGGATCCGCAACGTTAGTCGCGACAATCCGATCGATTCCGGCAGGGAAGGCGCTGATAAATTCTTCGATCGCGTCTTCGGCATTATCGCCATGCAATACGGAACCGGTCGAAGACACGGAGCGATCTACGGCCTGTCCCCATTTCATCCGCGCGTTTCCGATGTCGAGTACGACGGTCACTCGGACGGCCTCACACTGACTTCGCCCGCGATCACGCGTTGAACGCAGCCATCGCTTTCGACGAGCAACAGACCGGCATCATCGACTCCTGCCGCTCTTCCCGATATGTAGTCACCGGAATCGTCGACCGTCACTTCGCGGCCGCGAAGATAATCCGCTGCAAGGTACTCGGACTGATAACGAGCGAATCCGCGATCTTCGTAACGGCGGAGTAGCTGCAACAGCCCTTCAACTATTCTCGCCGCCAACAAATTTCGAGACGGAGGCTGCATTCCCATTGCCGTCGCGAGATCAACTGCTCCCTTCGGCCAATCGCTGAGTTGGCGGAGCTCTGCCTCGTGTATCGAAACGTTGATACCGATTCCAACGACAACAAAACAGCGCTTCTCGCTATCCGCGCGAAGCTCCACGAGTATTCCGCCAAGCTTCTTACCGTCAACGACGAGATCGTTGGGCCATTTGAGCTGCGCGGGCACTTTGGCTGTGTCTTGCAACACTCGTCGGACGATTACGCCTACGGCAAGCGTCAACGCCGACAGGTCGGCGGGCGCGCTGTCGAACGACCAACCGGCGGACATGCACAAGCCCCCACCCGATGGCGCCTGCCACGATCGGCCGCGCCTGCCTCGACCAGCGCTCTGGAACTCAGCCAGACACAGGACAAGTTCGCCGGCCTTCGGTGCTTCGCTCTCCAGAAGAAACTGATTGGTCGAGCCGATCTCAGCGTGGACATCGAGTCGCGACAAAGCGGGCAACGCCGACGTCGCCAGCGCACTCCGAATCGCCGTCTCATTCAGGAGTTCAATTGTTGCAGACAAAAGGTTACCCGGATCGAAACAGAGAAACGCGGTCCTCGGTACCGTTGAACATTCGCGAAATGTTCGCGCGGTGCGTGAAGACGATAAGCGCAGCGAGCAGGACCGCCAGCGTGAAAAGGCGAGAGGCGTCGGGCAGGCCTGTGACACCTAAGTATATCGCCGCCCCGACCGCCGCAGACATCGTCGCGAGACCGACATAGCCAAAGATCAAGATGACCGCGAACCAGCAGAAGATCACCGGAAGCGCCAACGAGGGTGCAACTACGCACAACACACCGGCAGCGGTCGCGCCACCCTTCCCGCCCTTAAAGTCGTACCACAACGGGTAAACATGCCCGAGAACTGCCGCGAAGCCGACAGAGTAGGCAATGATCTCTCGACTGATCGACGGATCCATGCCGACGCCCGGAATACTCAGTGTAGGAAAGATCATGACGGGTAGAACGCCTTTGCCAACGTCGATCACCATGACCCAAAAAGCGAACGCTTTACCCTGCGTGCGAAGCGCGTTGGTTCCTCCGGCGTTGCCGCTGCCGAGGTTACGAATGTCGACACCTCCGCGCAGCTGTCCGACCACGAGGCTGCCGAGAACGGATCCCAGTAAATAGGCTGCTGTGAACTTGAGCCCGAGCTCGAGCATCGTTAGAGCTGCCTGCGGCTGATCATCGCCAAATTCTAACACCGGCAATCGACCCGCCTGGACCGAAGCCCGCGCGAACTCAGTTCAGATCGACCGCGAATCCCCGTAGAAGGTCGAGCGGCGCGATCTCGAGAGCTCGCTGATGCGTGCCGCGCAGAACGACTCGCGGCGCCATATTGCTCTCGTGCGCCTCCATCCAGCGGGCTGCACAGAGGCACCAGCGGTCACCCGGCGTGAGCCCGTCAAAGCCGAACTCGGGTCTCGGCGTTGAGAGATCATTGCCTTTAAAACGCGAGAACTCGAGAAACTCCTGAGTAACCTCGACACAGACGGTGTGTGAGCCGATATCGTCGTCGCTCGTGTTACAGCACCCGTCACGGAAGTACCCGGTTAAGGGCCTGTCGCTACAGGTCTCGATCGGTTCGCCGAAGACGTTGACCGCGGTATCCATGGCGTGAGTCTAATCGATTTCGTCGTGTCCCTAGTCGATATCGAGCAACGCCACAAGATTGCCCCCAACGATAGCTTCTTTCTCGGCGCTACTCAGATGCTGTGAGTCCAGTATGAGATCGAGCGTGTCCGGCCAGACTAGCGGGATATCCGTGCCGTAAACGACCTGGCTTGCACCGACTTCCGCCACCAGATGCCTGAGACCCTCGTCCGAGAACACCATCGAGTCAACGAGTATTTGATCTCTAAGGTATTCGCTCGGCAGTTTTTCATTGAGGCAGTTCGCATTGTTTCGAACTTCACAGGCAACCTCTGTACGCCCGAGATAGGAAGGAAGATAGCCGCCTCCATGGGGTGCGATCAGTTTCAGGTTCGGGAATCGATCGAGCGTTCCTTCAAAAATCATGCGCGTCAGGAACGTCAACGTCTCGAGTGGGTTACCGATAATGTTGCCGAGATCGCCGGCACCATCGAACGCGGTTTCAGTTACGACGTTGTCGGCACCACCCGGATGCATAAAGACGGGTACGTTGAGCTCTTCTGCCTTCGCCCAGAACGGGTCGTACTTCTGCAGAGTCAGCGTCTCGCCGGCAACGTGTCCACCAACCGATGCGCCGCGAAAATTCAGCTGGTTTACGGCATATTCAAGTTGCTCCGCCGCGAGCTCCGGATGCTGCACGGCGACGGACGTCAATGCGACGAATCGATCCGGGTATTTGGAGATCCATTCGGCAATGCCATCATCCTGTATTCGAACGATGTCACGCGCCAACGCTTCGTCGGCAGCGTACCACCAGTACTGGTTCGCGCTCATGACCTGCACGTCGATGCCACGCTCGTTCAGGAGATCTAGTCGGTGCGGCCCGAGCAGACGGTTGCGCGAGACAGCGCGCTCTACGTTCGTCCCTCGAATGACTTCTTCGACATCCTGAATGGCGCAATGTCCGTGGATATCCACGACCTTCACGCGTCGACCGTCGATAAACACTTCCCGGCGCGGAACCTGGGCGAATGCGGCAGGCATACCTCCCATCGCACATAGTGCTGCAGCTCCCGCAGCCGAGCGCAAGAACTCTCTACGATTTCGCATTAATGTAGCCCCCGTTTCTGCTTATCCCCTGCGCGTCGCCTCAGTAGGCAGCCAGCGCCCTGGCTAAAATCCTACCCGACGCGTAGCTTCCCGCGCCAGTGCAACAGTGTTACCGACAGTTCATTACAGATAATCAAGCTGCTGAGCTTGAGGATCGCGACAGGGCGAACTATGTTTCAGTCTATGTCGACACGAAGGATATTGATCGCTGCGGTACTGTGCGCGATCGTCACGACGGCAATCGGTGAGGCTGAAGCGCAAGGATGGCGATCGGCGAGTCGGGCGCCCGTCGGACTTGCGCCTGACCCGGTGACAACGAAAGAAGCTGTCGTTCAAGTATATGCCGCACGTGCCGTTCGATGGCGCGGATACATCGGCGTTCACACGTGGATCGCTGTTAAACCGTCGAATGCACTTGAATTCACAGTCTTCGAAGTCAACGGCTGGCGTCTGAGGCGAAGCGGCACTTCCGTTCAACGCAGCAATCGCCCAGCGGATGGGCGCTGGTTTGGCAATCACCCGGAACTCCTGGCGGATCTTCGCGGCGATTTCGTCGACGACATCATCGGGCGCATCGAATCTGCCGTCGCGGACTACCCTTACGCGGCAGACTACCGAGTATGGCCAGGACCGAACTCGAACACGTTCACGGCTTTCGTTCTTCGCAATATCCCCGAGTTACGCGTCGACCTCCCGGCTACGGCGATAGGTAAGGACTATCTCGGTACAGACCTGGTTGCAGCCGCCCCGAGCGGTACAGGCTATCAATTGAGTCTTCTGGGCATGCTCGGAATTCTTGCCGGGTTCGAAGAGGGTCTGGAGATTAACGTCCTGGGTCTGACTTTCGGTATCGATCCCGAAAGCTATAGCCTGAAACTACCGCTGGCAGGCCGCGTCGACTTCTGGTGGGCAGCGGCGCTGGGGTTTGCGTTGGCGGTTACGCGGCTCGGCTCGAGGCGGTTCGCGCGAATCAGAAGTTCCAGGCCGGCAGAAAAGCGTAGTCGTTAGCGTACTCGAGCATCTGCTCGCTGAAGTCCTCCGGATACTCGATCCGGACGTCGACAATCTCACCGTTGGTTCTCACAGGTACGAGCCGAGGATTAATGAAGCCCGAGTACGGCGGCTCATCGAGTGCCGCGTAACGGTCGAGCACTTCTTCATGTAGCTGCGCATCAACGCGCACGCCGTAGGTCTCGACGAGATTCTGAGCTGCTTCGAAGTCACCTTGCGACTTAATTCGCTGGAGTTCGCGCAACAGTTGCCCGAACAGCTGCCGCAGCGCGTCATAGTCATTAATTACAAAGTATGTCTTGCCATCCCGTACGCGACGCTCGATAACATTGTCGCCGGCACCCATCTCCAGCGCCCAGCTCGCCACCATCTGCCGGTTACGCATATGGTCCTGCTCGATAGTATTCCCTAGCTGGACTCGGTTGAGCTGCTGCATCAAACCGTTACGTATATAGCGGTCGTAGCCGGTATTGCCCGCCTCGTCGCTGGGCAGCAAGCCCAGTTCGACGAGTTTCGGATCACGCATGTAGTACAACGCGACGAGATCCGCGCGCGCTTCCTCTATCGTCGAGCCGTAGTTCTTCAGCGTTTCGTGCAGCGTGCCGACGCCCGGCTCCAACTGGCCTGACGCATGCCCGATGACCTCATGCATATCCGTCATGAGCGTGGCGGCAATGCTGCCGAAATCGCGCGTTCTTTGCCGCTCTGCGTCGTCCCATGAGAACTCGTCGGCCGCGCCGCCACTCACGACATCGTAAGCCGCAACGATGTTCGCAAGATTGACCGACTTTGATCCGTGCTCGCGACGAATCCAGTCAGCGTTAGGCAGATTGATGCCGATCGGCGTTGCGGGGGATGCATCGCCGGCCTCGACGACGACATTGATGACCTTACCCGTGATTCCCGCAACGTCCGCTTTCTTGTGCTCGTCCATTATCGGCGAGTTGTCTTCGAACCACTGTGCTTCGAGCGCTATCGAATCGATACGCCGTGTCGCGACCGGATCGCGGATCGACAACACCGACTCGAAAGAGCCTCTCAAACCGAGTGGATCGTTATAGACTTCGATAAACCCGTTGATCAGATCAACGAGTGAATCGGTGTCATTCACCCAGGCGATGTTGTACGCGTCCCAATCGGAGAGATCGCCGCTGCGATAGTAGTGAATGAGTTTTCGTAAAGCGTCAGCCTGCGCCTCGTTCTCCGCGAGATCCACAGCGCGCTCGAGCCAATCGACGACGGGCGCGATCGCCTCGCCGTAATAAGCGCCGAGACGCCAGACCTGCTCCGTGATCTCGCCGTCCCGCAAGGTGAGCTGCGAATTGAGCCCGTGGGATACAGGACGAGGGTTGTCGGGATCTTGCAGCGAGTTATAGAAGGTCTCGACCTGCGCCTGAGTTACGCCGGAGTAGAAATTTACTGCCGAACCGACAACGACATCGACGCCCGGGCTCTTGTCGACGAGCTTCGCATCGACATTCGGATCGAAGATTATCGGCCGCAGCTCCGTAAGGAACTCATCGATCGTCTGCCCGTCGCGGAGCGGCAACTCGCCGGGCGTCTCTCGCACATAGCGCTCGAACGTCTCGTAGCTGAATCCGGGATCGAATTTGTCGTTGGAGTAATGGTGGTGAATACCGTTCGAGAACCAGATTCGACGGAGATAAACCTCGAGCGCAGCGAACTCCGCCGTATCCCGGTCGCCGGAGTAGCGACGCAGAATTTCCTCGAGCGTGCGCTTTATAACGAGGTTATAGCGGTACTTCTGGTCGTAGATGATCTCGCGACCCGAGAGCGACGCTTCGTAGAGGAAATACAGTAGCGTTTTGGTCGAAAGGTCGAGCTCTTCGAAACCTGGCACGTGGTAGCGAAGAACACGTAAGTCCGCGAAGCGCTCAGCCTCAACTTCGAACTCCGACGGTATCTGCGCGAAGCTCGCGCCAGAAACGACGAACGCCATCGCGATCGACGCAAGCAGAATCTGAACACGCTTCAACACCGAGAGTTGCCGACCAAAAGCTATGCCGATTCGATACGCAACAATCGCATGAGATTGCCGCCTAGGATAGCGAGCTTCTCGTCATCGCTCAGATGGGGTGAATCGACCACCAGATCGACGGTATCGGGCCATGCGAACGGCATGTCCGAACCGTAGACTACCTGGCTTGGGCCGACTTCCGCGACGAGGTGCCGCAGAGCTTCTTCGGAGAACACCATCGTGTCGACGAGAATCTGATCCTTGAGATACTCGCTCGGATTCTTCTCGTTGACGCAATTGGCACCGTTTCGCGCGCAAGCGACTTCAGTTCTTCCCAGATACGACGGAAGATAACCGCCACCGTGCGCGCCGACGACAGTCAATCCCGGGAAACGATCCAATGTTCCCTCGAGAATCATGCGCGTAAGAAAGACGGCCGTCTCGAGCGGATTACCCACGATATTGTTGAGCCCCCCGATACCATCGAGCTGCCCGGGCTGAATCAGGTTGCGCGCATTGTCAGGATGCATGAACACGGGAACGTCGAGCTCCTGGGCCTTCGCCCAGAATACGTCGTACTCCGGGCCCGAAGGCACTACGCCGTTTACGTGACCGAGGATCGAGGCGCCGCGGTGCCCGAGCTCGTTAACGGCATAGTCAAGCTGCTCCGCTGCCATCTCCGGGTGTTGCATAGCCGGAGAAGATAACGCGACAAAGCGCTCGGGATGCTCGTTGCACCAGGCTGCAAGTCCCTCGTCATTGATTCGCACGATATCCCTTGCGCGTTCTTCATCAGCGACATACCACCAAAACCGGTTGACGCTCAACGCGGCAATGTCTATTCCACGTGCGTCCATTTCGTCGATTCTCTGTGGCCGAAGCGCCAGGAAATCGCCGAGATCGGCGTTCGCCATCTCGGTTCCGACGATGATCGGCGCTACTTCCTGAAACAGGCAATGTGCGTGGATGTCGACTACGGTAGCCCGCGCACTGCCGACGTAGACTTCCTTGCGTCCCTGAGCCAAAGCGCCGAGCGGGCCGCCCATCATCGCTACGCCCGCAGCCGTACGCCCGGCTCCCGTGAGAAATCGTCTTCTATCAATCATTTCTTACTCCGAAATGCCTGCGGTTAATCTGCGGCGAAGCAATAGAACCTGCCCGCACCGCCTGTTTCGTTAAATGCCTCGAGCGAACAACCTTCCGTCGAGTGTGAGGAATTCCACGACGTATTCGTGCTGCTCAGTCGATCGTGATGACCGATCATGGCAACACCGTCAGGACCGTCGTAGGTCCAGTTGTCGCAAGTGTAATTCTGTAGTCTCGAAGCCCCTGCCGGGAATGCGCGACCGTGCGAATCTGAACCCGTCAGAATGTCGTGCTCATTGTTCGTGCCTTCAGGCCGGACTCGCCCGTTCACTAGTTCGCCGTTCTCAGTCAAGGCGGTTGCCCTGTAGATCAGGTTCGTGTCGCGTTGAACGTCACCGTGTAAATACGCAACGTCATCAGCGATCTTTACGCCCTTGGCATTGTGCCAGGGGCCGTTGCCTATTCGATCGCGAGCATTGACGGCGGCTTCCGTGTTGTTGCCGTGGGTGCTGAGGTAGGCGCGCCAGGTATGGTTGCCGGCGCCAGCAGCCTCTGCCAGACGCTGGCATTCCGAGTCCGCGCCTTCGAGCCCGCCGAGGTTACCGCTATGAGTCGTGCTCGTGACGAAGAACGTCATCGGTGCATCGGTTTCGATCTGTGCGAAAGACATGGACGCAACCAGGCTTAGCGCTCCGGCCACTGCGCTTGGAATCAATCTCTGCTTCATGGACGCTCTCCCCTTCTTATAGTCTTTGTTGGGTCACCGGGCACGGCCCGGGACATGAGGGGCATCATACAACCCCCTAAGAAGGAGGTTAAGCGGCGCGCTGGACCGCAATAGCTATCAGTTCTTGAGGCGATACCCGGTTCGGAAGATCCACCAGACGGTAATCAGGCATGCCATGAGAAACATCAGCGTCATCCCAACGCTGACCCCTAGGTTTACGTCGGATATCTCGTAAAAACTCCAACGAAAGCCGCTGATCAAGTAAACCACCGGATTGAACAACGTCACCGTTTGCCAGATTGGTGGCAACATGTCGATCGAGTAGAAACTTCCGCCGAGAAAGGTCAGCGGCGTGATAACGAGCAGCGGCACAATCTGCAGCTTCTCGAATCCGTCGGCCCAGATGCCAAGGATGAAACCGAAAAGGCTGAACGTAACGGATGTGAGCACCAGGAACAGCAGCATCCAGAACAAATGCGCGATCTCCAGCTCAACGAACAACCCAGCCGTCGCGAGAATGATAAGTCCCAGAATGATGGACTTCGTTGCGGCGGCGCCAACATAGCCGATCAATATTTCTACATAGGACACCGGCGCGGACAACACTTCGTAGATCGTGCCCGTAAAACGCGGAAAGTAGATTCCGAAAGACGCATTCGCAATGCTCTGCGTCAGCAGCGATAGCATGACCAGGCCGGGAACGATAAACGATCCGTAGCTCACGCCGTCGATCTCGGTGATACGGGAGCCGATCGCAGATCCGAACACGATAAAGTACAGCGACGTCGACAGAACAGGCGAGACGATACTCTGCGAGAGCGTCCTCCAGGCACGTGCCATCTCGAAGCCATAAATCGCTCGAACGGCATAGATATTCATTTCGAGTTTCCTACCAGGCTCACGAATATGTCCTCAAGAGAACTTTGGGAAGTCGTCAGGTCCTTAAATTTCACGCCGGCCTCGCTGAGGTCCGCCAATAGTGCAGTTATGCCGGTTCTTTCGGCGTGAGTGTCGTAGGTGTAGATCAGCGTCTCGCCGTCTTCGCTGATGTCGAGGCTGTAGTCTGAAAGACTGTCGGGAATACTGCCGAGTCGATCGTGTAAATGTAACGTCATTTGTTTTTGTCCGAGCTTGCTCATGAGCTCAGTCTTATCCTGAACGAGTATGATCTCGCCGTGACTGATTACACCGACCCGCTCTGCCATTTCTTCTGCTTCCTCGATGTAATGTGTCGTAAGGATGATCGTTACACCGGATTCGCGCAGTGAGCGAACGACATCCCACATCGCTTTGCGCAGCTCGACGTCCACTCCGGCGGTAGGCTCGTCGAGAAACAGTATCTGGGGCTCATGCGACAAAGCCTTCGCGATCAGAACGCGGCGCTTCATACCGCCGGACAGCGTCATGATCTTGTCGTCCTTCTTGTCCCACAGCGACAGCGATTTCAAGACCTGCTCGATGTAGTCGGGATTCGCCGGCTTTCCGAACAAGCCTCTGCTGAAGCTTACTGTCGCCCAAACCGTCTCGAATGCATCCGTCGTCAATTCTTGCGGCACGAGCCCGATCAACGAACGCGCGGCGCGATAGTCTCTGACGATGTCGTGACCGTCCACCGAGATACTGCCTTCAGTCGGATTGACGATCCCGCATATCGTGCTGATCAGGGTGGTCTTTCCAGCTCCGTTCGGCCCGAGGAGTGCGAAGATCTCGCCGTGCTCGATCTCGAGGTTGACGTTCTTCAACGCCTCGAAGCCGCTGTCGTAAACTTTCGACAGGTTATTGACTGAGATCGCGGGATGCATGATCGGGTCCTTGCCGGGCGGCTACTGTATCAACATCCCAGCCATTGCTCACGAAGAGCCCGCGCGTCCGAGTCGGCCTTCTCATCCAACGCGAGAAAGCAAGTCGTCGCTGGATCCGGCTGCAATACGAGCTCGAGCTCGAGCAACTCGTCATCGCGAAAAATGGTTACCGGAATCGCTGCTCCGGCTTCGAAGCGGCCAAGATAATCATTTTGGTTCGTTCCCGTAACCTTGACGCCGTCAAGCGCCAGCAAGTGATCGCCCGGAATCAGACCCGCCCCTTCGGCGGGACCTCCTTCGAAAACCTGCGTCAACGATACGCCGACATCTCGTTCGCTGAACGCGGCGCCAATTCCGAGCCTCGTCTCTTTCCGCGAAGCAGGCTTCGTTCCGCCCAGGTCATCACGGCCCATCGCTTGACGGAGCGAGAATGTGACGCCGAATCTCGCTAACTCCTCACGAAGCGGCAGATCCTCTGTACCGCGAACCGCCGTGTCGAAGAACTCGCTAAGTCGATTGCCGCTGACTTCCTCGGCTAGCGCTTCGAACGCTTCCTCAGCAACGCCACGACCCGAATTTCCGTAGCGCCTCCAGAGTTCTCCCATGATGTCGTCGAGCGACGTCTTCGACGAGGTCTCCGCGCGCAGCGTCAGATCCAGCAGGAGAGCGACCAGCGCACCCTTGCTGTAGTAACTGATCGTCGAATTGATCGAGTTCGGCTCGGGTTTATAGAGCTTGTCCCATGCGTCGAAACTCGAATCTTCCAAACTCTGATGGTGACGGCCGGGCGCACGGTAGAAGCGAGTTAGAAGGATCCCGAGCCGCGTGAGGTAGTCCTTCGCACCGATCAGATCGCTACGCAGCAAAAACAGATCCTGGTAGTAGGAAGTAATTCCTTCAAAGACCCACATCAGACGGGTCAGATTTCGGCGGTCGAGACGGTATGGCGAGAATGCGGCAGGCTTGATTCGCTTTACGTTCCAGCTGTGAAAATATTCGTGACTACATAGCCCAAGGAACCGTTGATAGCTCGCCGGAACTCCCTCTTCACCGATTCGCGGCAGATCGGTGCGGCGAATGATGAGGCTCGACGATGCGCGGTGCTCGAGGCCACCGTAGCCGTTCGTTACCGCCAAAGTGAGAAACCGATACTCGGAAAAAGGCGGTTCGTTGCCGAAGAAACGAATTTGCGTATCGCAGAGCTGAGTCAGATCCGTCGTAATTCTGTCGAGGTCCGTGTCGTGGCGTCCTGAAAGAACCAGATGATGGGGTACACCTCCCGCTTCGAACGACACGGTTTCGAAATCACTGATCTCGAACGGATGATCGATGAGCTCATCGAAATCGCTTGCTTCGTATCGACCGTAGCCTTTTTCGTCGACGTCGACGGGCGTCATTGATGTCGCGACACGCCAGCCAGCCGCGCGACTATCGTTCGGCGCCTCCAGCGTAACTTCGACCCGATCGGCCTCGCGACCCTTCGAGCTGAGGAACAGGCACGGGCCGTTAAAGAAACCGCGCTTGCCGTCGAGGTACGCTCCACGCACCGACCGATCGAGCGCATAGACCGTAATCGTTACGGTGAGATCGTCGCTAGCGCCTATACAACGCCAGGATGCTTTGTCAATTTTCTCGATCGGGATCTCCTGACCGGCAGAGCTGGCGCGGACACTAACGATGTGCCGTGCAAACTCGCGAAGCAGATAGCTGCCGGGTATCCAGGAAGGCAACGAGAAAATCTCGTCCGTGGTCGGCGCGCCAAGCCGGCAGTCTACTTCGAACAAGTGCCGATTGAGATCGGCGAGACGCACCGAGTATTGGATCAAGGCACGCGCTCCAGAGGTCCAGCGAGATCCAAACTCAACCCATCGCGCTCTGTACGGCGGGTCGTGCAGCGATCGAATCCGCCCAGCGTTTCAGGTTCTCTCGACCCTCGGAATAATTTTCTTTCGTTACGCGCTCCGCGAACCCCTTATAGACATAGGTCACGAGATCCGCATAAGTGAAGCGATCGAGCGCGAGATAGTCGCTCTCGCCGAGTCGCGCGTCGAGCTTGTCGAAGAAGTGCTCCAACCGCTGCCGTCCACGATCGACCAGTGCTGCGATCTGTTCGTAACCTTGCGGTCCGGGCAGCGCCCTGCCGGCGAAGCCGGACTGCTCGTTTCTCAGCACTTCCTGAGCGGCGAGATAGCCTTCCAGAGTCGCGGCATCATTCCACATCAGGACAAGCGCCTGCTCCCTCGCATCTCGACCCATGAGATTGGGCTCCGGGTGCTCGAGTTCGAGGTAGCGGCAGATCGCATGACTCTCGGTCAGCATCGTGCCGTCATCGAGTTCGAGAGCCGGAACCGTTGCTGTCGGTATCTTCTCGAGAAACTCGGACGTTTTATGCTCACCTTCGCGGAGATTGACCTCCACGGTCGGGATATCGAGCTCTTTCTCGGTAATAAAAAGACGGACTTTCGTCGGGCTCGGCGCAAGCCTGAAGTCGAAGTAGCGCATATTCTTTCCTTACCGCCAGCCAATAGCTGACGGCCAAAGCGATTGAAGAAGATCGTCGATGTGCGACGCGTGACCGGCGATTATAATCACCGGCGCCTCCGTTGCTCTATATTCTCGGCACGTCCGCGAGACTCTTCTCGAGTAAGGCGCGCAACTGCAACAGATACTGGGGCATTGACGGCCAGTGGCGGACCGATCTTTTTGCGCCGGCACTCAGCGATCCGCGACGCTCGTGATCTTCATAGAGCTCGTATAGCCCTTGGGCCAGTAACTCCGGATCTTTTCCCGGGATGAGGTCGCCATTGACGCCGGGCCGGACTATTCGTCTGATGGCTCGCTTATCCGGCGCAAATACCGGAACACCGGCCGCGAGCGATTGTATGCAAGCGCGCCGCTGTACCTCCGAGCCCCAATCTGAAAGCACGGCAACGTCCGCCGACCCGAGCAGCCCCGGCGCTTCGTTCACTCGGTCGCAAAGATGGAAGCGCTGTGTAAACGGCATTTTTCGAATCAATCGACGAAGCCGTTCATGTGAATCCGCTGGCGCGACCAACAAGAAATGCACGGGCAGATCCATAGGGATCCAATGCGCGGACTCTACTAGCCACTCGAGATTCGCTCTGGCATGACCTTCGGCAACGCTCGCGATCGTAAATGCGCCTTCCGGCACACCGAACTGCTGTAGGTCGACGTCCGTTTCATACCAGTCGGCGCTGAAGCCATGCGGCAGTATCGACACTTTGCGGCCTAACCACTTCGCAGTCAGTGCATCGCCTGCGTTCTCGGGCGCCACGTCGCAGAGAAGCGTGGCGACACGAGCAGACCGATAGAACATGCGGGCCAGTACGCTAGGTCGCCGAGCGTACTCGAGGAACGACAAGCTAACGATAACTCTGGCGGGTAACGCGGTAGTCGCAAGAAGTATCGTGCATGGCTTTTCGACGGAATCGAGAAACAGAATGTCGGCATTCGAGTCTTTGAGTGCCGCTCTGATATCCGCCGCAGCGGCGGCGCCGAATAGGCCGGCCGGGCGCAGAGGTTCGACGTCAACACCCTGCTCTTGAACAAACTGCGCATAGCGCGCGTTCGAAGGGGCGAGCAAGCGCGTGTCGATTCCGATCCGTTTCAGCCCGATCAGCGCTTCAGCTGCGGGGCGCGAATCGAGAGCGCTGACGGCAAGGAGTCGGATGATGCCTTCAAACCGTGATGGGGCAAGCGGCTATTATGGGCGACCTGCGCTTTCTCAGGAAGGGAACCCGGCGGTCGCCCGGATGGTCTGGTAGATATCGGTGACCGAGACTCGCGTCGACGAAGTGCTTATTCTTCTTCGCGGGACTCGAGAAGCAAAGCGACGTGGCTGAGGGCTTTTTTGATTTGGACTAGATCGGTCTCCAGTGCCACGGTAAGTTCGTTGAGAGCAGCAATGAGTTCATCGTTCTGCGCAACCGGGTCGCTAACGGGAGCAGAGCAGTTCCGTAGCTTTTCGCGCGCAGTCTCGTAAGACATGAAAAACAGCTACTTTTTTCCCAAAAACATCCAAGGCATGCTAGGCGAATACTCAAAGAAGTCAATAACTGGCTGATATGGTTGGGAATATACTCCCAAACGATTGTTCGGTGAATAATGATCTTTTCGCGCCACCGAGACGTCGCCAATGACCCCTGACGGCCACCAAGTCCGGCTCAGGAACGTCTCGAAATCCTATGGATCTCACGCCGTTCTCGTCGATACCGATCTGGAGATTGCTGCGGGCGAGTTCATCGTCATTGTCGGTCGCAGCGGTTCGGGCAAATCGACGCTACTGAACCTGATCGGCGGGCTCGACTACCCATCGGGCGGCACGATCGAGGTCCTGGGCGAATCGCTGGCGTCGCTGACCGAGGAGCAGCGATCGCAACTTCGCTGTCGAGCGCTCGGATTCGTGTTCCAGTTCTTCAATCTGATTCCGACGCTAACCGTCGCCGAGAACATCCGGCTACCCATGGCATTAAACGGGGTATCGAGAGCAGAGGCGGACGAGAAAGCCGAATCGTTACTCGCCGATCTCGAGTTGTCCGGATGCGGTAATCGCTTCCCCGAGGAACTTTCGGGCGGCGAACAGCAGCGAATTGCCATCGCCCGCGCAATGGCGCACCAGCCTGCCATCGTCCTGGCTGACGAACCCACCGGGAATCTCGATCTCGACACCGCGCGAGACGTCATCGAGTTGCTGGATCAATCTTGCCGGGCGCAGGGGACGACGTTGATCATGGCGACCCACAGTCATGAGGTCATGGGTATCGCGGATCGCGTTCTGACGATTCGTGATGCGCACCTCGAGGAGACGGCGCGTTGATCGGGCTCCTCTCGCTGGCGGGCTCGCGCTTCTATCTCAAGCATCCGTGGCAACTATTCCTCGCGGTGACGGGAATCGCTTTGGGGGTTGCCGTATTCGTCGGCGTCGATCTGGCAAACGACAGCGCGAGGCGCGCGTTCGAGCTGTCCGAGGATCTGGTTCTGGGTCGCGTGACGCACCAGATTGTAGGGCTCGACGGCACGCTGTCGAATTCGGTCTACCGAGACCTGCGTATCGAGCACGGCCCGGTTCAGGCCGCGCCCGTGGTTGAGGACGAAGTTCGACTGGCCGTTTCGCCCGAGCGGCGCGTCAACGTAATCGGGATCGATCCACTCGAGGAAGCGGGCTTGCGCGGTTTCTCGACCTTCCTTCCCGGCGAAGAGTCGAATCTCGAGCAGCTAATCGTAGAGCCGGCGGCTGCGCTCATCCCAGAGGCACTCGCGAATGAACTCGATTTGTCTGTCGGCGCTCGACTCGAGCTCATTGTCGACGGAAGATTCGCCAGCGTGTCTGTCGCCGGCACGGTCCGCGAAGCGGCACTGGATCCCACGGGCGCGAACCTCCCGATCGTCATGGATATCGCAAGCGCACAGGAGCTCTTCGAGACAAATCGATTGAGCCGGATCGATCTCGTACTGACGGACGCCGAAGCAGAACGAATCGACGAACTCCGTCTGGCAAACGCACGACTGCTTCCGGCCGAGAGCAGTAATGCCACGTTCTCCGAAATCTCTCGCGCGTTTCGGATCAACCTCGTGGCACTGAGTCTGCTCGCACTCCTAGTTGGAGTTTTTCTGATTTACGCGACGATGTCGTTCGCGATCGTCCAACGCCGCGAGGTGTTCGGCGTTCTGCGCGCAGTAGGCGTCAATCGCAATCAGATGTTCCTGAGTATTCTTCTTGAAGCTGGGGTTATTGGGACGGTCGCGACTCTGCTGGGCCTCGCACTGGGTCATGTGCTCGCGACGGGACTCGTCGATCTGACGTTAGCCACGATTGGTGATCTCTATTTCAGCTCGTCAGTCGCGGCCGTTGATCCTTCTCCGTGGATCTACTGGCGAGGTCTCGCTATTGGTGTCGTCACGACACTGATCGCGGCGTTGGCACCAGCGTTCGAGGCGTCACGCATTGCGCCGGATGCGGCAATGAGTCGCGCCGATCTCGAACGATCCGCTCGACAGTACTCGCGTTCGGGAGCACGGCTCGCGATCCCCGTCGCACTGACCGGCGCCGTGCTGTTCGTTATCGCACCGAGGAGCCTGGTCCTCGGATTCGCCGGCCTGTTTCTCGTGATCGTCGCGGGTGCTTTGCTGGTCCCCGCAGCGACGACTCGACTGCTGCGGCTCGTCGAGCCCGCGACGACTCGCGTATTCGGAATTGCTGGCTCCCTCGCAGTGCGGGGCGTCTCAGCGTCGCTGAGCCGTACTGGCGTTGCAACCGCCGCGCTGGCCGTCGCAGTGGCTACCGTCATTGGCGTGGGCGTCATGATCGGCAGCTTCCGGCAGAGTCTGGTCGAGTGGCTCGATGCGACGCTCGTCTCCGACGTGTATCTGAGCATCTCAGACTTTGCCGAGGGTCAGGGTTTGTTCGACGAAGCCAGCCTCGGATCCCTCGAGTCGCTCCCGGAAATTGAGGGGGTCAGTCGCTCGCAGTTTTCTTCGGTGCCGACCTCTGATGGAGAGATCACCATCAGGGCTATCAGTCCGGGACCGCAGGGCTGGGGCGTTACGCTTATCGGTGAGATCGCGTCGGACGTTTTCGACAGACTCGGCGCCGGGCAAGGCGTCATCGTCTCCGAACCTTACGCCTATCGAAGAGCGCTCGAGACCGGCGACGAACTGATCCTGCCCGCGCCTGACGGCGACAGGGAATTCCGGATTCTCGGCATCTATCGCGACTACATGACAGATGGGGGTTCCGTCATCATGTCGCTTGATCTGTATCGAAGTCACTGGAACGACTATTCGCTCGGTGGCATCGGCGTCTACTTTCGCGAAGACGGCGATCAGTCCGCCGCGCGCGATTCTGTACAAGCTTTTGCATCCACATCGCCTAATGTTCGAGCCCGCTCCAACGATCTCATTCGCGACAGATCGCTCGAAGTCTTCGATCGGACCTTCAAGATTACTGAGGTTCTGCGAGTGCTTGCGGGACTCGTCGCGTTTCTCGGGCTGCTGAGTGCGCTGCTGTCCATCGAGCTCGAGCGATCGCGAGAGATTGCGGTACTACGCGCGCTCGGGCTGACCCCGCGACAGATCGGCACACTGTCCCTAACTCAAACCGGCCTCCTCGGGCTCGCCGCGGGAATACTGGCCATCCCGCTCGGGATCGTCATGGCCGCACTACTCGTCTATATCATCAATCAACGCTCGTTCGGCTGGAGCATGGACCTCTCGGTCGAGCCGGCGCCACTCGTACTCGGACTTGCACTCGCATTCACGGCCGCGCTCCTCGCCGGCGCCTATCCTGCGGCTCGCGCGGGTAAACATAGCGTCGCGTCCGAACTTCGGGACGAATGACCATGTCGCGCTTCGTATCCATCTGGATTGGAGTCGCGATTGTCAGCGGCTGCAGCAGCGGTACTGTAGAAGTCGGGGAAGACGGGCAGAACGCCGCGACGCGCTTCCTGACGGGAGTCACAGATTCGGGCTATGCACGCGTAACGGAGAGCCGACCGTTCAATTTCCCGAGAGATCACGCCACCCACCCTGAATACCGTTCCGAGTGGTGGTACTTCACCGGCAACCTCGCCTCGGAGGACGGTGATCGTTTCGGCTTCGAACTCACCTTCTTTCGCTTCGCGCTAGCTCCCGCTGCGGTGGAACGCGGATCGGAATGGGGCACGAATCAGGCCTGGATGGCACACCTGAGCCTGACAGACGAAGAGCAGAACCGCTTCGTAGCCGTCGAACGATTTTCTCGCGAAGCCCTCGGACTAGCCGGCAGCACGCTCGGACCCTTCACGCTTCGAATCGAAGACTGGTCGGCCGAGAGTGGCGGCTCGGAGCTCTTTCCTTTGCGACTGCGCGCCTCGGACGAAGCCGGCGAGATCAGCCTCACGCTCGTGCCCTTGAAAGGCCCCGTCGCACAAGGCGAGGACGGATTCGATCGAAAAGGCCCTGAGGAGGGAAATGCTTCGCATTACTACTCTTTCACGCGCTTGAGAACGGAGGGCCAGATCCGCGTGGGTAACCGAGAGGCATCGGTCACCGGGCTCGCCTGGATGGACCGCGAATGGGGGACGAGCGCTTTAAGCGATGACCTCGAAGGATGGGACTGGTTTTCTATACAACTGTCCGACGGCCGCGACCTGATGTATTACCGTTTACGAACGAACGAGGGTGAAACGAGTCCTTTCAGCGGCGGCTCTATCGTCGACACCGAAGGCAATCGCGTCGACCTTGGAGCCGAGGATGTTTCGCTGCAGGTCCTCGACTACTGGCAGAGCGGAGCGACAGGATCTCGTTATCCCGTGAGCTGGTCACTGTCGATTCCGACGTGGCAGCTGGGCTTCGAGATCCACCCAATGCTTCCACAGCAGGAACTCGATCTGGCCGTACGCTATTGGGAGGGCGCGATTATCGCGGAAGGCACGTCGCTGAGCCCTGGCGTGAACGGCCGCGGCTATCTCGAGCTGACCGGTTATTGATTCGACATAACACCGGATATTTCGACAAGTCCGCGCCTTCGCAGATGGCGCGACTGGTAAAATCGTCCTCAGAGTCACCGGAGTGTGACCACCCCACAAGAAGAAAGAAGACAGGGACGATGATCGACAAGAACAAGAATAAATCTTGGCACGTCGGCGAAGATGGAAAAGGCCGAACCATGCTGGTCTGGGATACCGATTCTCGGCGGGCGGAAGATACGCCCGAAGATGATCGCGATCCGCTCGCACAGACCTACAACTTCTTAAAGGCTCTCGACGTGCCTGAGCTCACGATCGAGAACGAAGAAGACGACGGCAGCCGGAATCCTTACGACAGTAAGGTCTAGCCCCTCACCGCGGATGTAACCAGTCCGGAAGGAAGCTGTACGGATCGTCCGTCACACTAGCGTTGTAGTTCACGCTGTTCCTTTCCAACAATTTCTGGAAGTCGCCTTCCTTAAGTGAATCGAAAGTTTCGGTCGCGCCACCAACGAAATCGCCACCGACGAAAATCTGTGGAATCGTCTTGACGTCATATCTGTCCTTCAAGACCGCACGTATTTTTCCGCCTCGGTCGCCTTCCTGATAGGCCACCGAATCGAGATCGATGGCACGATACGGGATCTCGTACTTCGCGAACATCTTGCGAACGGACCAGCAAAACTCGCACCACTCGAGGGCGAACAGGATGACCGGCTGATCCTCGTCGGATATCACCTCGTCGAAGAACCCGGCGACGGCCTCGTCGATTTCCGCGGGTTCATCTTCTTTGGTCTCCTCGGGAGGAGGTGCCGGTGGCGGCGCGTCGAAGCGACAGCTCGGGGTCGACTTCGACAGTTCGATTTCGTCGTCCGTCATTTCCTCGGGTATGTCGTCGAACAGCGGTGTGCTCATATAGCGCTCGCCGGTATCCGGCAGCATGCACAATACGGTCGAACCGTCGGGCGCGGACGCGCAGACTTTCAGTGCGCCGGAGAAAGTGGCTCCGCTGGAGGTACCGACGAAGATCCCTTCCTTCCGTGCCAGCTCTCTCGACTGACCCATCGCGTCGCCACCGTCGATCGGAATGATCTCGTCTATACACTCCGCAGTGACGGCATCTTCGGTCAGCTTCGGAATGAAGTCCGGAGACCAGCCCTGCATCATGTGCGGCCGAAACATCGGATGGCTTTCCGTCGGGCGGCCGTCATCACCGCGCGTCTGCGGGATGCCGCTGCCGAGAATCGGTGAATTGTCCGGTTCGCAGACGACGATCTTCGTGTTCGGGCTCTTCTCTTTCAAAACTCGTGAAACACCCTTGAGCGTGCCGCCGGTACCGAAGCCCGTGACCCAGAAGTCGAGCCCGGTGTCTTCGAAATCTTCGAGAATCTCTACCGCCGTCGTGCGCGAGTGCATATTCGCGTTCGACTCGTTCTCGAACTGCCGGCACAGGAACCAGCCGTGCTTCTCGGCAAGCTCTTCGGCCTTGGTCACCATTCCGGTTCCCTTCTCCGACGCAGGTGTAAGGACGACTTTCGCGCCCAGGAATCGCATCATCTTGCGGCGCTCGATACTGAAACTCTCCGCCATCGTCACGACGAGGGGATATCCCTTCTGCGCGCAGACCATCGCAAGACCAATGCCCGTGTTTCCGCTCGTCGCTTCGATAACGGTTTGACCGGGCTTCAATGCTCCCGATGCTTCAGCGTCTTCGATAATGCCGAGGGCAAGACGATCCTTTACGGATGCCATCGGGTTGAACGACTCGACCTTTACGAACAGGTTGACACCTTCGGGCGCTAGCTTATTGATACGAATTGCCGGCGTTCGCCCGACAGTCTCTAAGATGCTGTTGTATCTGGCCACGATTCCCCCGTCTTATCGATTGTTCTGCGCGTAACTTACTCCTTGATTCGGCGCTCTGTCCACGCCGCCTTTTTCTCGCCAACAAAAAAGCCCCCCGACTCTTCGAGTCGAGGGGCTTGGAATAAGATCCTGGCAGTGACCTACTCTCACATGGGGAGACCCCACACTAGCATCGGCGCTGAGCGTTTTCACTTCCGAGTTCGAGATGGGATCGGGTGGTTCCCGCTCGCTATGGCCGCCAGGAAACTGGTTCGCGATCACGCCGAAACATGATCGCTGTAGTGGAATGATCCGTTGTCGCACAAACTTCTTGGGTGTTATATGGCCAAGCCTCACGGGCAATTAGTACTGGTTAGCTTCATTCATTACTGAACTTCCACACCCAGCCTATCAACGTTGTAGTCTTCAACGGCCCTTCAGGGGGATCGAGTCCCCAGGGAAACCTAATCTCAGGGGGGGCTTCCCGCTTAGATGCTTTCAGCGGT
>CAJIBS010000378.1_pt1 | contig 27197 bp, 23 predicted proteins | sample 9199411 | NCBI WGS metagenome assembly CAJIBS01 (sample SAMEA7708312, study PRJEB35096) | sediment metagenome | biome: marine neritic benthic zone biome [ENVO:01000025]; feature: sediment [ENVO:00002007]; material: shallow marine sediment [ENVO:03000034] sea grass bed [ENVO_01000059] ... | reverse complement strand
GCTCACAGAACGATCCACCCGGAAAAGAGGGTCTCGCCTACCTGACCGGGCAGATGCTTGCGGATGCGTCTACCGAGAACAACGCCTATGAAGACATACTCGAAGCGCTTTATCCGATAGCGTCGAGCTACAGTGCGCGCGTCGACCGCGAGATGACGACGCTCACCGGCCGAACCCATACTGACAACCTTGCGCTCTACACCGGTCTCTATATCGACGCGTTTACGCGGCCGGCTTTCGAGGAGAACGATTTCGAGCGAATCAAGAACGACACGATCAACTATCTCGAAAACGTGCTTCGCTACGCGTCAGACGAGGAGCTGGGTAAAGCGGCTCTGAACGAACTCATCTTTGAGGGTACCGCTTACGCGCACCCGCCCGAAGGAACGGTCGACGGCCTCAACGCAATCACGCTCGATGACGTACGCACGTTCTATGAGCAGCACTACACCGCGTCGAACGCGACGCTCGCCCTTGGCGGCGGTTTCAGCGATACGCTCGTCGAAACGCTGGATGCCGCAATCGCAAACCTGCCTGGCGGCGACCCGCCTCCGGCCCCGAACGTCGCGGCACCCGGCTGGGAAGGCCAGCGAATTGTTCTCGTCGACAAGCCCGATGCAGACGCGTCGATCAGCTTTGGCTTTCCGATTGATGTACATCGCGGTGAACGCGAGTTCTACGCGTTGTGGATAGCGAACTCTTGGCTCGGCGAGCATCGAAACTCGGCCAGTCATCTGTTCCAGGTCATCCGCGAAGTCCGCGGACTGAACTACGGCGACTACTCTTATATAGAGGCTTACCCGGAAGGCGGCCAACGCACGATGCCGCCGGTAAACGTCGCACGCCGGCACCAGTTTTTCGAAGTCTGGATCAGGACGCTGCCGAATCATCAGGCGCATTTCGCACTGCGGGCGGCCGTCCGCGAGCTCCGCCTGCTGGTCGAGGAAGGAATGACGGAGGATGAGTTTGAGCTGACGCGTTCATTCCTCAGGAAATACGTGCTGCATTTCGCCAAGACATCGGGAGAACGACTCGGCTATGCCGTCGATGACCGTTTCTACGGAATCGAAGGCGACGGGCATCTCGCGCGCTTCCGGCAACTCATGGACGAAATTACGCTGGACGAAGTCAATGCTGCGATAGCGAATCACCTGCGAGCAGAGAATCTCAAAATCGCGATTGTTACTGGCGACGCAGAAGCGCTGGCTGAAGCGCTGGCGTCCGACGCTCAGAGTCGGCTCGAGTACGAATCACCAAAACCGGATTTCGTACTCGAAGAAGATAACGATATCGCGGGGTTCCCACTGAACATCGCGCCGCAGGACATCACGATAGTCCCCGTCGATCAGATGTTCCAGACCGGAAGCTGAACTAGCCTTCGGTATAACGACTCGAGACGTCAGCGTCGCAGTTGAACCCCAGGTAATCGAAATGCGGTGCGAAGTACCAGCGCAGCGTTCCCGTAAACGGCTCGGCCAGCGACCCGGGATCTTCGTGCTCGTACTCGACTGACAGAAACGTGCCGTCTTCGCTCAATGTGTAGCGCTCGATGACGCGCTTATCGGGTCCTGACGGTAATCCGGATCCGAGGAACTGCGAGCGATGCGCTTCGAAAAGACGCGTCTCGACGACGAGAGTCTCTCCTTCCCAGCGGCCGATCGAATAGCCCTGATTACTGCGCGCTCCACTCACGGGAAAACCACGCCCGTCGGTGAAGATCTCGCGCTCAACCTCGAAGCGCTCATTGCGGATCAGCACGCGATCGTCGAGGACTTCGATCTGATTGAGATAGGGCGCCGCGATGATCCCTGGCGAAGGGAGCGCGATGCACTGCGCCTCGGGACTGTCTAACTTGACGTCATAGGCCGCCTGGGCCTCGGCAGCACTATCGGTAGGAACCGCCGCCGAGCCCTGTGCGAAGGCGATATAGTCCTGAAACCCGAGTTCCCAGTTTCCTTCCAGGCTGGTCGCAGCGTCACCGCCCGGCTCCGCGCGACGCAGAAAATTCGATCGCGCCGCAAGCACTGTTCCGTCCTCACGAGTGACGGAGACGAGCAACGCATGGAGGCGCGCGGTATCACGCTCAGGATTTGCACGGATCGCGACGAGGTCGCCCGGCTGCAATGACGTCTCACTCCAGCCGCTACGAACGAGTATCGGGGTCGCATCGGTTTCGATCTCCCAGCTGACGGTCTCGCCAGCCGTGTTTTCCGTCTCGACGATGATGTAGACGTGCGGGTTCGTCCAGTCGAACGCGGTCACGGTGCCCTGGAACGCGACCACCGATTCACGATCGAACATCAACGCACTGTGATGCGCCGACGCAATGCCTGCGACCCAGAACGAGCCTAGTACTATCGCGGCTCGAACAGCGCGCACGTCAGACCACATCGGGATCAACGCTGCAGCCATCGACAGTCAATCGGTGCCTGACGCGTTCCCCGTCTTCGTCGAGAAATCGAATCGACTGCTGGAATTGCCCGGGCGGCGGCGATCCCGGCGCGACGGTCGCTTCCAGGATATGGAGTCGCTGCGCATGCCCATGCAGGTAAATGCCGATGAAAGTCCGCGTCTGATCTTCATTCGATATCTGCATCTGGTGCCCCTCGACGAGATCGATATGTGACCATGCGTCGTAGGTCACCTCTCCGCCGCGCTGGCGATACTCGCGCGCGGCTTTGGCTACCGACGCACGCTGATCGTTTAGCCAGGCGTTAGCGCCGCTCGCTGCCTCGGTCTTCTCCATCTCTTCGTGGATTCTTCTGGCCTCACGGAAATCGACCGTCGTGACTACGAATGTTGTCGTCCCATGCTCGACCGTGTGGGTTCGCGCAGGATAAGTCGCATTGAACTCAGAGTTATAGATGAAATTTTCAACGACCGGCTCCGCGGGGAAATTGACACTGAAACGGTCTTCCGCGCTGCGGAACTCGAACCAACCCTGCGCCGCCACAGGCTGCGCGATCAGAATCACCACCAACGGCGGTAACGCTCTCCGGAATTGCATGATCGATCCCCTCCGAAAGCATGGGCCTACGGCGGCCCGCCATCTCCATGTTTCTAGACTAGCGGATTGCGGCTGACGCCGCAGTATCAGGCCGGATCGGCAGGATCGTAGCTACAGCCTTCCGGCGTCATCTCATAACGTACTTGCTCCCCGTCAGCATTTAGCACCTCGAGTGACTGCTGGAAGTGCAGCGGAGGCGGCAGATTACCGGGTGCCGTCGCTTCGAGGACGTGCAAGTGACGAGAATGAACGTCGAGATAGATCCCGACATAGGTCACCGAATCGTCCGCATTGGTGATTTGTAGTTGATGACCGGCGATCCGGTCGATGTGAGCCCATGCGTCGTAATTGATTTCACCGCCTCGCTGTCGATACTGGCGCGCGGCGCGCGCAACCGAGGCTTGCATGTCATTAATCCATTGAGTCGGAAAGTCCGCCGCCGATAACTTAGCCGCCTCGGCATGAGCGCGCTCAGCTTCGGTGAAGTCAACGCTCGTAACGATGTAAGTGCCGGTGCCGGTCTGCGCTGTATATCGCCTCGCAGGCAGGATAACGTCGAACTCCGACGAATACTCAATCTGCTCGACTTCCGGCTCCACCGGAAAATTCACGCGGAATCGATCCTCGAGACTACTGAATTGAAACCAGCCTTGTGCCATCGTCGGCATGGCGATCGAGCTGGCGGTCACGAGGAAGAATAAACGGAACGTCGACATTGCGGTTACTCCCATAGGTACGGCGGTAGTGGCGCCGCTCTGCGCTGATCGATGTTATCGAAATACCGTCGGCGCGACAGTCGAGCCGCCCGATCCGCGAATCGGAATTGTCTGCACGACGAGCGTCGAAATGTAACAGGATTCCTCCGGCGGGCTCGGGCGTCCGATCGCGGCGATACTCGTCGCTCTCTCCGCTTCGCAGTCCGCAGCCAGCACTTCGAGGTCCATGTCCTCGAGCATGTAGATGCCGCTGTTGAGCCAGCTCACATGACCTGGTCGCTCTACGAGCACCTCACGGGTGGGATCCGCCGGGTTGCTGTTCTCGATCGTCTTCGTATCACCGCCGACGAGAACCGGGCTTCGATTGATCGTCCACTGTATCGCGCGCCAGTCGATACCCGGCCCTCCCGGCGCGAACTCTTCGAGGCCGCGATTGAGATAGCGGACGCGCTCGTCGCGTGGATCATCCGGGTTACCTGTCCAGAAACGCGCCGACCAACCCGTGCGAATCATGAGCGCGTCGCCGGGCTCTATATCGTCGATCGTCAGTCCCTGCCGGATCAACGCCTGCTCGAGTTCTTCGGGGGTAAATTCGTAGTTCGCGGGCGGAAACAGCTCCGGGTCGCGGCCTGCCGCGATCTCACTCTCGCGAAGAAGCTGACCGACATCGATCAGAATCGCGCGCGCGACAATGGTGCGAACGTTCTCGATGCCCATTCGTTGATGACCTCGGAAAACGTAGTCGTTGCCGGGATTACCCTGGGGCAGGTCGCCAACATCCCCTTCGGGGTAATAATGGTTCGCGGGATCGCGCGTATCGAAACAGTTGTAGGTGATTCCTTCCTGAGTCACATGGTTGAAGCCATCGAGCTGAGTACCGAGCTCAAAGTTCATAACGCCGGCACGATCGGGATTGAAGCGGCTCATCCCCAGCGTTTCCTCATTATTGAAGATCGCATTGCTCGCGTCTCGACCCGGCCAAACACCGAGATTGCTCTTGAAGTCGAGAAACGCGGCGAATCCCATTTGCCCGGGCTCGAGGATATGACCGAGTTCGTACATCAGGCCATGCCGAATGCGCGCGAGACTCTCGGCAACGCGCTCTGGCGTCAGATAGTTGAGATTGCCAATCTGGTCATCGGGTCCCCAACGCCGCGTCGTCGGATTGTCGCAAGGATCGGGCAATGCGACTTCGGCTGGAACCTGGTCCATCGGCTCATAGTTCTCGGGAAGTTGTGCCTTCGCCGCCGCGGCGAACAGCAGACCGCAGGCAAGAAGACCTGGCACGAAGCGACGTCGAGTGAACTGCATCTGAACCCCCTGAAAGAACCCAGCCGCATCTTGGCGGCTTCTACCGACCAGGTCTACACGAGCTCCGCATCCGAGCGGATTTCGACTAGCGCGGGACCCTGATGCATCAGCGCGCGCTCTAGCGCGGAGTCGAGTTGTTCCGCTTCGGTCACTTCGATACCCAGTGCGCCACAGAGCTCCGCATATTTGGCGAAACTCGGATTGTGAAGCGACGTCTGCCAAACCTGCCAGTTTCCGACACGCTGTTCCTTGGAGATCTTGCCGAGCTCGTCGTTGTTGAGCAGGACGTGGGTGATGTTCATATCGTATTTGACGGCCGTGGTGATTTCGCCAAGGTACTGACCGAATCCACCGTCTCCTGAAACGGACACAACCTGGCGGCCGGCGAAACGCGGATCGTCTTCCTGCGTTGCGGCCCACGCACCCATCGCGGCCGGAAACGAGAAGCCGATCGAGCCCAGATAGCCTGACATGAGCACGGCCTGATTCTTTGTTTCGAAGTATCGACCGAAACTGTAGGTGTTGTTGCCTACATCGACTGCGATGATTGCATCGTCAGCAACCTGACGCGTCAACGCGGCGAAGATTGAGGCGGAGTTAATACCGTTGCCGCGATCGTCGGCCATCCGTTTATCTTTCTCCGCGCGCCAGATAGACCAGCGCTCGACGAGATCGTTGCGTTGGACGTCCGATGCTGAGTAGTTGGCGAGCCGGTCGCATAAGATCCCGCAGGTCACCCCGATCTCGCCCCAGACGGGAACGTCTATAGCGTGGAATTTGCCAAGGATCATCGGGTCGAAGTCGACCTGGATAGTCGGTTTCTTCGGCGTGATCCCCGTGTGATTGCTGAAACTCGCACCGAACACGAGCAGGCAATCGGATTCGTTCATGACCCAGCTTGCGACCGGCGTACCGCTGCGGCCGAGCACGCCCGCTGCGAGCGGATGAGCGTCCGAGATCAGTCCTTTCGCCTTGAATGTCGTTACGACCGGCGCGCCGAGCTTCTCTGCCAGGGGCAGGACGGCATCCATATGGAACCGCGCCCCATGGCCGACGATGATGGTTGGTCGCTTCGACTTCGAGAGCAACGAGACTGCACTGTCGATCGAAGAGGCCGGCGGCGCGATCTCCTGCTCCGTAACCCGACCGGCCGGGCTGGACGCTGGCGCGCCTTCCGGAGCCGCGAGCGACGGCACTTCATCGGGAAAGATCAGATGCGAAACGCCGCGATTCAAGATCGCGCTCTTACACGCCAGATTCATGAGCTCGGCATGCCTGCTCGTATGGAGGACAGGCTGCGACCACTGCGCAACTTGGCCATAGGCAGCCGACAGGGCGACGTCCGGAGACGCGCCAGGGCCCAGGACCTGCGAATCGACCTGGCCCGTAAGCGCGAGTACCGGCGATCGATCGACATTGGCATCCCATAGCCCCGTGAGCAAATTCGTCGCGCCCGGCCCCGCGATCGACAGACACGCTGCGGGCCGGCCGGTCAACTTGCCGTAGGCCGAGCAAGCGAACGACGCGGCGCCTTCGTGTCGAATACCGTAGAACGCGAGCTTTCCGGCCTCTTCCTGGACACGCACCGCATCCGCGAGGCCGAGGTTCGAGTGGCCGACCATGCCGAAGACGTGCCTCACGCCCCAGTTGACCATCGTCTCCATCATGAGATCGCCGACCGTTCGCACATGGGCCTGGTCCTGCGACAGGCCGACGTAGACTCCGTCTTCGCGCTCCTCAACGGGAAACGTCTCGACGCCGTCGTCGAAACCGGGCGCCTTGCCGGAAATCGGATCGAAATCCCAGCCATGCCATGGACAGCGGAGTAACCCGTTCTCGATCGAGCCCTCGCCTAACGGACCCCCCTGATGCGGGCAAGCATTGTCGAGCGCCGCATACTGGCCGTTGAAATGCGTCATGCACAAAGTCAGATTCGCGCAAGTTGCGGACTTGACCCTGCCATCCGGCAGCTCGTCCGTCGCGAGTATCTTGAACCACTGCATCGAGTCATCGCTCATTGTTGTTCTCTCTGATTGCGATCGAAGATCAGGTCATCAGACCCGCGCCGAGCTCGCGAACGGTGCGCAGGAAGTCAAGCAATCGACCCGAGCCATCCGCATCGCCGACGAGCTTCTCGTAAGGAAGGATAGCGCCCGTGAAGCCGTCAGTCTGCCAGTAGGCGCCAAGGGGTAAAGCGCTTCCGCTGAAGCCGTCGGGCGTAGGGTAAGCCGTGGCGAAGAAATACGCGTCGGCGATACTGGCGTCGCCCGTGACAAAGCCGAAATTCATTTGTTCTTCCGCACTCTCTGAATCCGCCGGGTTGACGCCGGGCACGAGACGTCCTGAGAACCAGTTCATGCTGAGATCGAAGTGATGCGGAAACACCTGCACCGGACTCGTTCGCTCGCGCAGCGTGCCCTTGAACTCACGCAGACAGGAATCGACCGAGATGAGCGCCTGCCAAAATCGTGAAGCCGACTTCAGGTCGTAAGCGTGTATGTCGTCGCTCCAATCGTCCGACCTGGCCGCAGTAGATTCGACGCCGAAATCGCCGAGCGAGGAGCCGAGTGCTAGAGCCAGAGAACGCTGGCTCATTCCATCGATGCTGATTCCGACCCGCTCACCCTGACTGGTTACGACGTCGACTATCGCGGCTGCGGGGTTAAGCACGAGCTCAACGTAGCGGGACCCTGCCAGGATCGGCGTTGTTGTTAAGCCGCTCGCGCTAACGTGTAGCGTGATGTGCCACCAGTGTTCTCGAGGAGGCGTCAGCTCACGGCGCACGGCTCCGAGGACACGCGAATAGTCATGAAGCGCATCGCGAGTTGTACGCCAATTCTCCAGTGTCAGTTGCGGAAACAAAATCTCTCCCGTTGCTTTCTACAAGGTTTCGAATTCAGACGATTCGATGTCGTAACTGGTCATACTAGTACCATTCCCCTAACCTAGACCGGAACAACCGACATTATGTGACCGCGCGCCGAGAGACGCGTGCGCCTTCGCCGAATAACTACCGAAAACGCGACTCGCTTTGACGCCAGAAAAACGAAAACGTAATGCGGCGCCCGATTTGTCCGCCGAAGAGTTCCGGCGGTTGGGCAATGCTCTTGTCGAACAGATAGCGAATTTTCTCGAGACCCTTCCCGAGCGCCCGGTTACCCGCGCACACACGCCGGCTGAGATTCGTTCTCTCATGGCCACCGATAAGCTTCCCGATTCAGGAACGGCCCCCGACACCTTGCTCGAAGAAACTGCCGAACTCCTGTTCGATCACTCGCTGCACAACGGGCACCCACGATTTTTCGCTTACATCACGTCCTCGGCCGCGCCTCTCGGAGCGCTTTGCGATTTGCTGGCTTCCGCCGTCAACAGCAACGTCGGCGGTTGGGACATCGCGCCGATGGCCACCGAGATTGAAGCGCAAACAATCCGTTGGCTGGCCGAGTTGGTCGGCTATTCGCCGGACTGCGGCGGTCTCATGGTCAGCGGCGGCAATATGGCGAACTTCGTTTGCTTCTTTGCCGCCCGCAAAGCGAAAGCTCCCTGGGAGATTCGCGCTGAAGGCATCGGCGCCGGAGACAGGAACCTCGTCTGTTATACGTCCAGGTCGACGCACACCTGGATTCAGAAGGCTGCCGATCTCTCCGGTCTGGGCACGAATCAGATTCGCTGGATCGATACGGACGAAATGCAGCGTATCGATCCCGATGCGTTACGCGAGAGCATTAAGGCGGACCAGGAAGAGGGCCTCCTGCCTTTTCTCATTGTCGCAACGGCCGGCACCGTCAGCACCGGTGCGATCGATCCGCTCGAAGAACTCGCGGAGATCGCGGCGGAGTTCGGCCTCTGGCTCCATGTGGATGGCGCATACGGCGCATTCGGCGCCGCTCTGCCCGACGCGTCCGCTGACCTCAAAGCGATCTCGAAAGCGGACTCGGTCGCGCTGGATCCCCACAAATGGCTTTACACCCCGCTCGAGGCAGGTTGCGCAATCGTTCGCGATCCGACAACGCTGACCGACGCGTTCCTTTATATGCCCGAGTACTACCACTTCGTTGACGACGAAGAGGATCCGCGCATCAACTACTACCAATACGGATTTCAGAACTCGAGAGGCTTTCGCGCAATTAAAGTGTGGCTGGGATTGCGCCATGTAGGCCGCGATGGATACGTCCGACTGCTTCAGGATGACATTGCGCTGGCTAAACGCATCTACGCCGCTGCCTCCGCGCATCCTGAGCTCGAACCGATATCGCAGCAACTCAGTATCACGACCTTTCGCTTCAAACCCGAAGATCTCGAAGCCGGCGACGAGTCGACAGAAGCCTATCTCAATCAGCTCAATGACGAGCTGTTGTACCGCCTGAATGAGACCGGTGAAGTCTTCCTCTCCAACGCCGTGATCGACGGCAGGAACGTCCTCCGAACCTGCATAGTGAATTTCCGCACCGACGTCGCCGACGTCGATATCATCCCCGAGATTGTCGTCCGCGAAGGACGGACCATCGACGCCGAACTACGCGGTTAACCGAGCCGCAAGGAAAAAATGGGGACATTCTGCTTTTTTAGGGGAAAAGCAGAATGTCCCCATTTTTGCGTAACGTCAATCCAGGAGCTATCGGAGTGCGCGGGTCAGGAACGGCAGCGACCGATCCATGCGATAGTCGATGCGCGAATGCGTGTCGGGAAACTCTTCATAGCGGTGTTCGACACCAGCCTGACGCAAACGCTTCGACAGGATGCGCGCGCCGTAGTGCATTTGATATTGATCGCGCCAGCCGCAGTCGACGAAGATTCCACGCAGCGTCTTGAGATTGCGTGCGTAACGTTTCACGAGATTGATCGGGTCGTGCTTTAACCACTGTCGCCAGCGATTCGGAATGAGTTCGCCGGTTTCCAGGTTGAAGGGCAATAGAAACCCGTTCGGCGCGCTCAGGTCGGGATCGTAGGTCGCTGCCATCGCCAGATTCATGAGACAGTGAACCTCGTCGCCCGCGAGCTTGCTTCGGCTCCAGACATCTTCGAGGAATCGCGCGACGCGACCATCGTCGTAGCCCGTATCCGCGCCCTGCTCTTCGCGCTCGACGTCGATCGTTCCTTCGCGTCGCTGTCGCCTCCTATACTTCGCGAGTGTGTTGAGCGTGTTGGGCCAGTCGATCCGGTAAAGAAAATCGAAATAAGCATCGCCCGAATGATTAGCGATAGCACCCCAGTAACGCGAGTACTTCATTCCGTGGATCATCGCACCGTATCCACCGGACGACCGCCCAAAGCAACCGCGATGATCGCGCGACGCTTTGGTCCGAAATTCAGCGTCGATGAACGGAATGAGTTCCCGCGTCAAATAATCGGCGTAGTCGCCGACGGCCGTTGAGTTCACGTATTGATTCCCACCGAGCGCCGTAAAGCAATCGGGAAACACGATTAGACAGGGGCGCATCCTGTTTTCTTGCACGAGACGCGCAGCACGCTCGGGTACGTTCTCGTCAAAGTTGCGCCAATTGGTATGCGCCTGCCCCGACGACGTAAAGCCGGCGAGATCGTAGAGAACGGGGAAACGGCGTCCACGCGCGCGACCGGCACCCTGATCGTATTGCGGCGGCAACCAGACGTCGAAGTGACGGCAAGCGGGATCGCCGAGTGGGTTGTCGGCGAGCACGCTGGACGTGTACTCGACAGTCACGACCCGTCCGGCCGGCCAATTCGCACGTTTTATCGCCATAGTGAGTCCAATGCGATCAGGCGATTCACTCCGACCTTAAACTCGTCAGGCGTTCCACTCGGGAAGCGGCTCGGCCGGCTCGGATGCTAATCCGGCGGCCGAGATTCCGGTGATCGCCGCGAACTCGTCGCGCTCCGAGTTATCGCCACTGACGCCGACGGCACCGATCGCATGACCGGAACCATCGAGTATCAGAACCCCACCCGGAACGGCGACGAATCGGCCATCCGAAATCGAAGCTAGCGATGTAGGAAACAGGGGTTTTGAAGCCATACGCTGACCGAAGACTCGGCTGGAAACGCCCATGCCCAGAGCGCTATAGGCTTTCGCGACAGCGATCTCGACCCGAATAATCCCGCTGCCGTCTTCGCGTTTGAGCGCAATCTGGTGCCCGCCGGAATCGAGAACTACAACCGTCAACGGCAACAGCTCGTGCTCGCGAGCAGCGCTGAGCGCCGCGTCGATTACCGACGTCGCTTGTTCCAGAGTCAGAGAGACAGTTAGTGGTGTCAGCGTATGGGCCATTCGGGATCTCCTTTTCGCGGCCGATGATATTATCAGGATCTCAGGCGACTCCACCGTCGCGACGAACAATAAAAACGATTAGCACTCCATGACGATAGAGAGTCATTCAGGAGCCAGCACGCTGGCGCTCTACCATTTCGACCGCTCGTCGGCTGCGCGCAAAGTACGGATCGCTCTGGCGGAGAAAAAACTGGAGTGGCAGAGCCGCGTAATCGATACCTCAGTCAGCGCTCGCGAGCACCTGCAGGCGGATTACCTGAAATTGAATCCTCGTGGCGTGGTACCGACGCTCGTGCACGACGGCAAGGTTATCCGGGAGTCACAAGTCATACTGGAGTACCTCGAAGACGCGTTCCCTGAACCGTCGCTTCGTCCAATCGATCCGCATGCACGCGCGATGATGCGCCTTTGGACCAAGCGCGCCGATGAAGATATGCACCGACAGGCGCGATCACTAGCGGTCAGCATCTACATGGGCGAGATGTTCTCGAAAGCTGGCGAGGAAGCCGTCACCGCATACTACGACGCGATGCCGGATTCGACCCGGCGTGAGAATGATCGCGTCGACAGGGAGCATGGTCTCGAATCACCGCTGCTCGGCAAGGCTGTCGCCTATTTCAAGGAAACGTTCAGCGAGATGGACGCGAACCTCAGAAATAGCGAATGGCTCGTCGGCGACGAATTCTCGCTGGCCGATATCTCCATGGGCGTCTACGTGACGCGCCTCGCGGGGCTCGGCATGGCGCCACTTTGGAGCGATCTCGGCCATCTTGTCGAGTGGCACAAGCGATTTTGCGAAAGACCGTCGTACCAGGAAGCCGTCGAGAGTTGGGGTGACCGCTCATCCGCTGAGCGCCGCGCGGCCGCTGACGCGGCTTTTCCGGTAATCAAGGCATTATGGGATGCGGCCTGATAAGCTCTCGCGCGCATCGAAAGGGGCTGAGGAAGTCAGATGATTGAAGCACTGATCGGGGGAATGGCGCTGATCTTCCAGTGGGAGGTCCTTGGCTATTTCGCGCTCGGCTGCGTGATCGGCGTCTGGATGGGCGCGATTCCCGGGATGGGAGGCGCAATCGGCCTCGTCCTGCTCCTGCCGTTCACATTCAGCATGGAGCCGGTATCGGCGTTCGCTCTGCTTCTTTCGTCCTGGGCCTCTACATCGACAAGTGGCGCGATTACATCGATTATGCTCGGGATCCCGAGTACGGCGGCGTCGCAGGCAACGGTCCTCGACGGCTATCCACTCGCCAAAGCTGGCGAAGCTGCTCGGGCACTGGGAGCGGCTTTCACGGCGTCGGCAATTGGCGGTGTCTTCGGTGCCGCGACGCTCGGCGTCTCGCTGCCGCTGATCCTGCCGATCATCCTCGCTTTCGAGTCTCCCGAGACGTTTATGCTCGGCGTGCTGGGCCTTGCGATGGTCGGCTCACTCGCGGGACGATCGATCATGAAAGGCATCGCTGCGGCGATGTTCGGGCTGCTGCTCGCGATGGTCGGTTTCCCCGAGTCCTATGCGATTCCGCGCTACTCGTTCGACACGCTGTATCTGCTCGACTCATTGCCGCTGATACCCGTTCTGCTCGGCCTGTTCGCGATCCCTGAGATCATGGAACTCGCCATCAAGGACGTTTCGATTGCTCGCACCGGTGAAGACACCGATACGCGCCACGGCCTGACAAGAGGCATCCGTGATGCCCTGAGCAGTTGGTGGCTCGTCATCCGCTGCAGCTTTCTTGGCGCCTACATCGGCATGCTTCCAGGGCTCGGTGCCTCGATCGTCGGTTGGGTGACTTATGGCCACGCGATGCAAAGCTCCAAGGATCAATCGCATTTCGGACAAGGAGATATTCGCGGCGTGCTCGCACCCGAAGCCGCGAACAATGCGCTGCGTGGCGGCGCACTGATACCTACCGTGACGATGGGGATTCCAGGAAGTGTCGGCACGGCGGTTCTCATGGGCGCGCTCATCATGCTCGGTCTTCGACCGGGACCGGAGATGCTGTCCGAGAATCTGGATATGACGTTCAGCTTCGTCTGGATGATCGCGTTCGCGAGCGTCATCGCAACATTGATTCTTCTTGCAACAGTCGAGCACGTCTCGAAGGTCGCGCTCATGCCCGGCCATCTCGTTGTTCCGGGCGTATTGCTGTTCGTCTATATGGGCGCCTGGCTCGGCGGCGCATCGCTCGGCGACTGGATCAGCTGCACGGCTTTCGGCGTGATCGGCTTCCTGATGAAGCGCGGCGGCTGGCCGCGTCCACCCGTCGTCCTGGCACTCGTGCTCGGAGGAATTCTCGAAGGCTATTTCCAGATCAGCATGCGTGTCTATCAGGGCGCCAGCTGGCTCAGCCGGCCGATCGTAATCGGACTGATCGTCGTTATCATCCTGACGCTGATCTTCGCGGGACGCGGTATCGCGCGGCAGAAACTGTCGGCCAACAAGCCAAAATCCGGTGAAGGCTCGGCGCAGAACCCGGCGCTCTCATTCGCGATTTCAACAACGCTGTGCGTGACGTTCGCCTGGGCGGGATACACATCGCTCGAGTGGCCGGCGGCGGTCAGGCAGGCGCCGCTGCTCATTTGCGTACCGGGCACGATACTGTCCGCATTCGTTGCCGTACGCGATCTTCTCAACCTGTTAAAGGATCAGAAATCCGAGGGGTCCTGGGGCGCTACGCTGAGAAAATCCTACGAGGACGCCTGGTTCGGCGAAGCGTTGCCATTCTTCGCCTATCTCATCGGCGGAATCATCATTTTGACGCTGTTGGTCGGTCAGAAGATCGCGATACCGCTGTTTATCGGCGTCTACCTCTGGCGCTGGGGCGGATACTCGAAGCGAGTCGTCTTCGGCTATGCACTCGTCGGCTGGCTCTTGACCGTGTTCTTCTATGGGGAAGTCATGAGTATGTTGTTCCATCCGTCCTATCTGCAGGTCTGGCTGCAGGAGATCGTGCCGAACACCTTCCCGGACTGGCTGATCGTTTAGCGCCGCACAAATAAACAGGCCCGAATATCGTGGTGACGATATCCGGGCCTTTGTCGTTCTGAGTAGTAGAGAGTTCTATCGATCCTGAACTGCGTTGTTATTGCGCGCGATATTCGCTTCGATGAACGCCTTGACCTCGTCGGTCACTTCACCCGTTGCGGCAAGGATGCGCGTCGCGCGCTCTTGCTCGACGGCTTCCGGCGCATAGCTCAGGATCCGCGTCGCCTCTTCGATGAAGGCCTCGGATTCCATCATCGGGCGAAGCACGCTGCTGAATTCGGCGACGGCTCTCGGATCCATACCAGGCGGTCCGAGGAACACATGCTGCATAGTTTGATCGATCTCGATCATCGTTCGGATCGCGTCCCAATTGGTTCCGGATGGCGGCTCGCCGTTGAGCTCCTGGTAGAGCTCGTCGATCGTCGGAATGTCCGGCACCAGGGCGCTCTTGACGAGACTGCCGTCTGCCGTGAGCTGTGGCAGGCTGAACAGCGGCGCGTTGAGACCTTCCTGCTCTAGGATCGGTACGGCTTCGTTGAGATACGCGTGTGCCGCATCGACCGCCATGTTGACCTCGCCACTAAGGACCGCCGCACGAATGCGGCCGCTGCCAGGGTAACCGCCGACGAAGTGGTAGTTCACGCCGAGCAGGTCGAGACCCATCGTGCTCGCAATCATGCGGCCGTGCTCCGCTGAGATACCGCCGTAGATCAGACCATCCGCACGCAGTACGTCGGCCGGAGTTTGAATGCCTCCGTCAAGCATGTCCTTGCGCATATAAGTCACGAGCGGGGCAAGTTGGGCGCCACCGAGTATCGTGAACTGGTCGTATTTAAACGAGTGTCCCGGAAAATTCAGCAGCTCGCCGAGCGACGAGCGAGGTCCATAGTAAACGGTCGTACCATCTCGACGCGCTTTCGAAAGAACGTGAATATGCGCGATCATCATCGACGCGCCCGGCATGTTCTGGACGATAACCGTCGGGTTACCCTCGAGATTCATCTCGAGATGTTTTGCGAACAACCGGCCCACCGTCGTACCGCCGGCGGATGCATCGAGACCCATTACGAGAGTGATGGTCTCGCCCTCGTAGTAGCCTGATGACGGCGCGTCCGATGCGGCGCTGCCAGCCCCGCCGTCCGCTGATTGAGGATCAGACGGTGAGCATGCTGAGAGGGAGAAAAGGGCAGTGACCAGAACGATCGCTGTTGCGTGGGACGCGTTTCGCCGCGTCGATTGCTGTCTCTTATTCATGTGCGCATTGTCCCCTAAGCGATAAGGCACCTCAAGCCGAGCTCGGACTTCGTTCGGATCGTAATCCGCATACCTAAGCGGTTTCTCGGTGCAACTCGCTGGCTGTTAATGATTCTGCAGGCGAATCCGACGCTCTGTCAGTTGCTTACTTTTTGATCGGGCCTCTTCAGCTCGAAAGCGTTGTCAACGACACCGTAATCCATATATCCGAGCCGCGAGACGGGCTTGATTCGGGTCGTATCCACCATTCCGTCCGTCAGAGCCTCATCGGCGATATGCACGCCGATGACTTCGCCGATGACCATGGTCGTTCGAGTGCCGTTAGGCGCTTGAGGAAGCTCGACGACTTTCCAGGTGCGGCATTCGAGGTTGATCGGCGATTCACCGACACGTGATGGCTTGACGAGCTTGCTCGGCGCCTTCGTCAAACCCGCGATTTCGAATTCGTCGGTGTCGCGCTCGACGTGGCCGGAACTCAGATTCATGGCGTCCTTGTTGCCCCAGGTCGCCATGTTGTAAACAAACTCGCCCGTCGCTTCCGCATTCAGCACGCTATCCTTGATGTCGCCTTCTTTGTGCCGGCCACTGCAGCTGAACATCACCATCGGCGGCGAGACGTTCACGAGATTGAAATGACTGAATGGCGCGAGGTTCGGTACGCCCTCTTTGCTCAGCGTCGAGATCCAGCCAATCGGCCGAGGCACGACACAGGCATGAAATGGGTTGTGGGCAAGCCCATGACCGTCCTTGGGTTCGTAGAACATCGTTTAATTCCGTCTTTCAAGCAGAGGATCAGCTTCCCCAGACCGTCGTCACGGTTCTCATCGCAAGAGCCGAGAAGAAGGCAAGAACGCCTAACAGGGCGATTACGGTTAACGGGCGATTCCTGAACTGCGCGCCCACCCATGCTGACCGCCCGTTTAGTAGCAACAACGCGATTACGACGAACGGGAAGAACAGCGCACCCGCGATATTGTAGAGCTTCTGCACCTCGGTGAATGCCGTGAACAATCCGAGCATGGGAACGAACGCAATGAAGAACAGATAGCCGCGGTAAGGTTTGCCTTCCGTATCGACGATATCGATCTGGCCCGGCGTACGCTCGCCGCGTGCAAGCCCCCAGCAGTCGGCGAAGATATACGGTACGGATTGCCAGACGCCGAGCAGGCTCGAGAACACCGTACCCCAGGCGCCGATAAGGAACATCCACTTGCCGATCGGGCCCATTGGCTCTTCGAGACGATTCGCGAGGTCGACGAGTAGCGTCGCACCCGATCCTTCAATCACTACCGTACTACCGACGATAACCATCGCAACGCCGAACAAAGCGGTCATAGTGTAGCCGACGCCGAGATCGAATCGACAGATCCTGAGATCCTCAGGACCGTTGCGATCGACTTCGCGCAGCCAATAGCCGTAGGCAAGAATCGTGACTGTGCCACCGACACCGCCGATGAGCGCGATCGTCCATGTCAGCCCGTCGCCACTGAGTTCGCCCAGATTCGGTATCAGCAGACCGCTCAGGACGACACCGGTACCTGGCCATAGTGCGATCGCTGTCGCAATGACGGTCAGGAACATGACCGAGATGCAGACGCGCATGATCTTCTCGAACAGCCGATAGCCGCCTCGTATCACGAGGACGAGACCGACGACGCTGCAAAGAATGCCGAAGAAGGCTCTGCCAACCTCCGGATCCTCGAAGATGGGGAACACGGCCGCCATCGCGACGCCGCACGCGCTGATTTGCGCAGAGCAAGCAAAATAGGACCAGAGCACGAGGTAGGGCATGAAGAGCCAGATCGCGCCGCGGCCGAAGCGATGATTGACACCTTCGAGGAAGCTGTCACCGGTCGCAAGCTGCCAGCGAGTCAACCCTTCCGTGACAACAAACTTCAGGAATGCGCCTACGAGCACCGCCCAGAGTACGGCGGGACCGACGATGCTACCGACGATAGAACCTGTGGCGAGGTCACCGCCACCTACCCCCGTTGCTGCCAATAGCAACCCAGGCCCGATGGCCGCGAGCGTCAACCCCGCGGACGTTGTCTTTGGGGTGTTCAGCTCACTCTCGATCGTTCAGCGAGTAGCGGCTACAAGCCCGTACCCACGTCCGCGTCCTCTGATTCGAGGCTCATACCCGAAACCTCCGCCTGGACATGGAGCATCACGGAGAAATCGCAATCTGTATGCCCGGCATCGACGGAACGCTGCACCATGTCACGCGTTACCTGCGTGACCGGCAGCTCCACTCCGAGGTTCTCGCCAGCCTTCAGGCCGAGATCGAGATCCTTGCGCAGCAGAATCGGCGTGAACGTCGGCGTAAGGTCGAGATTGACGAGCGACGGCGTCTTGTACTGCGAGAACATCGAACCCATGACGCTGCCGTTGATGAAGTCCATCGTATCGGCGCGCGCGACGCCGCCCTTCTCCGCGAGCACGAGAATCTCGGCGAGACATTGCGTGTAGACGCCAAGCAATACGTTGTGGCAGATCTTGATCATGCGTGCGAGCTCACCCTCACCGACGTAAGTCACGCCGCGGCCGACCTCGTTGAGATAAGGCTCAGCGATATCGAAAGCTGCACGCGGCCCCGAAGTCACGATCGTGAGCTTGCCGGCTTTGACAACTTTGCCGTTACCGCTGACGGGCGATGCCAACATGTCGACGCCGAGTTCGGCTGCGCGCGCGCGAACGTCGGCGGAAGCCTCTTCGGAAACGGAAGAGCAGTCCACCAGAAGTCTCGGCTTCGTGTCGGCGGTCAGAACACCATTCTCACCGAACGCAACATTGATGAGGTCGTCGCCGGTCGAGACCATCGTAAAGATAATGTCGCAGCCAGCGAGTTCTATCGGCGTATCGACGATCTTGCCGCCGTGTTCGGCCAGAGGCTCAGCTTTGCTGCGCGTGCGGTTATAGATTGAGACGTCGCAACCGGCTTTGAGAAGCCGTTCCGCCATCGGATAGCCCATTCGGCCAACGCCGATCCAACCTACCGTGTAATCCGTGAGATTTGCCACTTTCAGCTCTCCCAAATGCTTGTTTTCAGCCTATGCAAACGATTGCATAGAATACGGAACGAACCGGCTCGATGCAACCGAAAACCGGAGAGTACCGTCGCCCGGCTGGTTTCTTGTTTGGTTTACGCCGGAGGCCTATGATCGAAGCATGCTCAAAAGCCGGGCCAATATCAAAGACGTCGCCCGCCGCGCCGGGGTTCATCCCTCCACCGTCTCGCGCGTTCTTAACCCGGCGACTCGTTCGATGGTCTCGGACGCGCTGGCGAAGGAAATCCTGCGCATTGCCGAGGAACTCGGCTATCGCCGCAACGCACTGGCATCCGGATTGCGAACCCGGCGTACCTACACCGTCGGCGTCGTCATCCCCGACATCACGAACCCTGTCTTTCCGCCGATCGTTCGTGCGGTAGAACACACGCTCGACGAGGACGGCTATATCGCGATCCTCGCGGACTCGGGCAGCAAACGTCGCAGCGAGAAAGCGCTGATCGAAAACATGAAGGCCCGGCAGGTCGATGGCCTGATACTCGCGGCCGCGAATCGCAAGGACCAGCTCGTGGATTCGTGCATCGACCAGGGCATACCGGTCGTTTTGGTTAATCGCTCGGTCGAGAAACACAATGTGAGCGCCGTCATCAATGACGACGAGCTCGGTATCGATGTTGCGTTTCAGCATCTTGTCGACAAAGGTCATCGCGAAATCGCGTACATCGGTGGCCCGCAGCGCACGTCGACCGGTTACACGCGCTATCGTGCGTTCATGAAATCCGCGAAGAAAGCCGGTATCAATATCGACCGCGAACTCGTGATCAACGCGCGCGAGTTTACGGAGCCGGCAGGACAGGCCGCTTTTCAGGAAATCGCAAGGACGGGTAAGAATCTTTCGGCGGTACTGACGGCGAACGACCTCCTCGCTCTCGGCGTTTTCGACGCGCTCGAGGAACTCGGCATGAAGTGTCCTCGCGATATCTCCGTCACAGGGTTCAACGACATGCCCTATGTCGACCGCTTCGTGCCACCGCTCACCACCGTGCACATCTCGCTCGAAGACCTCGGCGTCCAGGCTGCCAAGTTGCTGCTCGAGAAGATCGAGAATCCCGACGCGCCAACCAAGCAAGTGCGACTCGAGCCTCGCCTGGTCGTCCGCGGGTCGACCGCGAAGCTAAAAGCGACGAAAGCGAGATCCGGCAGTCAAGTCGCCTGAGAAATCCATGCGATTAGGAGCCGCTATTGCGCTTGTGTCGCTCATCGCGAGCAACGCAAACGCACAGATCAACGCCGTTTTCACCTCGACCGGCATCGACGTCGAATATGCGGCCCGCATGTATCGAGAGATCTGGGATCAGCATGGCCAGGACATCATCGATGTACTCGAAGCGCGCACATGCCTCCCGTTTGACGAACCTCTGGTCGAAGCGATCGTGACCGAGGACACGAGCAATTCCGGCGGGCCCGAGCATCCGATGACGCTGCGCGCCAGCTACGTTCGCGAGGTCAAGCAGTCAACGCTGGTGCACGAGCTTGGCCACCGCCATCTCTGGAAACTCGAAGAGCGGCTCGATGAGGTCGACGGGCATATGACACTGTTTCTGGTTCTCGACCGCATCTGGGCGGACATCTGGGGAGAAGGCTTCGCCGAGGAAGCCGTCGTCAAAGAAACCGGCTGGCATCGACGTTATGCCGAGGCCTGGACCTGGGCGCGATCACTGACTGACGAAGAGCGGGAAAGACTCTGGACAGAGTTGCTGAATCTGAACGGCTTCGGGAGCTGCGGCGATCTTGTCGATCGATCTTCGGGCGGGAGCGACGGCGGAACTTCGGTCGCTGACCGATAGCGCTTTTTCCGCTATCGGCTTACGAGCGATGCGTTAACCTCGTCGCTCCCCACACAATCGCGAGGATCGCTCCCATGGTTGCGATGATAACGGGGCCCGTTGGCAGGTCCCAATACACCGACAGAACGAATCCAGCGAGCGTTCCGACGACCGAAGTTGCTATCGCTCCCAGAAACACGTGTTCGAGGCGATTGCCGACGACGATGCCAGTCAAAGGCGGCAGCACGAGATAGGCGAACGCCACTAGGACTCCGACCGTCCTGATCGAGAATGTGATCACAATGGCGAACGTTGCGAACAAAGCAACGTTCCATCCTTTGACGCTGTAGCCGAGCGTGGCGGCCATTTGATCGTCGTAAGAGACGAACAGGAACTCCTTCGAAAAGAGGTAGTACAGCAACACGACTGGAAGAATCACGACTGCGAGGATCAGCAGCTGCTCGTCAGGAATGAGGAGCACGTCGCCGCCGAAGAACAGGTCGTAGATGTCTGCCTGCGCACTGCGCGCCAGGAACAACACGGCGAGCGCTCCGGCAACGACGAACACGACGCCTAGCTCGGCATCCGGAGGAAGCTCGTCGCTTGCTGCAAGAACGCCGAAGTAGATAGTCCCTGCCAGCGTAATCAGGAACGAGAGAACCAATGGGTCCGAGACGAACAGCAGGCTGAGACCGAACGACTGCAGCAGTATCGCGAGCGCCACGCCCGCCGAGGAAAGCTGCGCCAGCGCGGCACCCACGAACACGATGCGACGCAATACCAGATACACACCCACTACCGAACAACCGACGGCAACGATCAGCGATCCGCCGACAGAACCCGCGAAAAGTGTCAGCGTATCCAGCATGCGCCGCGCTAACCGCCGAAGACGACGATCCGATCGCCGTCGCTGTGAATGACCTCGACGGGTAATCCGTAGAGACCCGACAAGTTCGCGCCGGTCAGCAAATCGTCTCGCGGCCCGATCTGGATCTTGCCGTCGTAAACGAGAGCGATTGTCTGAACGTAGTTCGCGACGGTATTGAGACGATGGCTCGCGATCAGGATCGTGATGTTCTCGTCGTGCAGTCTGCTGATCAGTTTGAGAATTCCGGTGCTCGACGCGAGATCCATACCCTGCGTAGGCTCATCGAGCACCAGAAAATTCGGTTTAGTTGCGAGGGCCCGCGCAACCAGCGTTCTCTGTTTCTGTCCGCCCGAGAGATCGGCATATCGCTTCTCGGCAAGATGTCCGATCCCGACGGCGTCGAGCGCGTCTTTCGCTGCGGCTATCTGCGGCGACCCGATCCTGGCGCCCACGCGTACGCTCGCGTAGGTACCCATCACAACGACATCGATCACGCGAAGCGGCCAGATCGGATCCAGGTGCCGCCGCTGAGGGACGTAACCGAAGCGTACTTCAGTGCCGTGACGCACAATCTGCCCGCCGCGCGGCTCTAACGCACCGAGGATGGCGCGCAGCAATGTCGTTTTGCCTCCGCCGTTAGGTCCGACGAGTCCGATCAACCCGCCTTTCTCGATCTCGAACGAGACGTCCTCGAAAACCACGTTCGAGCCATAGGCCAGCGTCAGATTCTGCGCGGAGATCAACACTTCTCTCGGTAAATTCGAATAGCCCATCGCGGATGCGATGGTACTTTGCCGATTGAGTGTTGTCGCGCCACTGTCGCGTCCGGAGAGATACCGATGTTCAAACTTAGACTCCCGTGGATCCTGTTGCTGGCAGCTATCCCGCTCTCGAGTCACGGCCAGACGACAGAACAGGAGCTCGCCGCGGTGCGTGAGGAACTCAGCGAATTGCGTAGCGATTACGAAGCAAGAATCGCTGCGCTCGAGACCCGGCTGGAGACGTTGCTGAGCGCGGAAGCCGCCCTGAGTATGCCTCAGCCGCGGGCGGCGCCCCGCGTCCCGCCTGTCGCAGCCGTCAACGCCTACAACCCGGAGATCGGGCTGATTCTCGACGCCGAGTGGCGCGAATTCTCGCGGAATGACGCCGGAGGAAATATCCCGGGATTTCCATCGGGCGGGGAAGCCGGTATCGGCGCCGAAGGCCTCTCGCTTGGCGAATCCGAGATGAATCTCTACGCCAACATCGATACGCGTTTCTACGGAGGGACGACGCTGGCGTTCGTCGATGAAGAAGGCGAGAGTGCCGTCGAGATCGAGGAGGCCTATATCGAGACGCTGGCTCTGCCCGCCGGGCTGTCTCTCAAAGCCGGGCGGATGTTCTCGCCGATCGGCTATCTCAACATTCAGCATGCACACATCGACGACTTCGCCGACCGGCCACTACCCTACCGCGCGCTGCTCAACAGCCGCTACGCCGACGATGGCTTGCAGCTGCGCTGGCTAGCGCCTACTCCGCTGTTCCTGCAGGTCGGCGCGCAACTGCTGCGAGGCGAAGGATTCCCTGTCTCGGGCGCGGCCGATGACGGGAAAGGCGCCTGGACAGCTTTCGCGCATGTTGGCGGCGACGTCGGCTTTAGCCACAGCTGGCGGGCAGGACTCTCGCGGCTGTCGGGAGAAGTAGAACAGCGAGAGACCTCGGACGTCACCTTCACGGGCGAAACCGAAGTCGATATCGTCGATTTCATCTGGAAATGGGCGCCGAACGGAAACCCGACGGTGCGCAATTTCAAGATACAGGCCGAGTACCTGAGGCGTAACGAGAGCGGCCTGGTCAGAGCGGGGAACGTTCTCAGAGACGTCGATGTGGACCAAAGCGGCTGGTACATGCAAGGCATCTATCAGTTCAGACCGCAATGGCGAATCGGCGCGCGCTACTCGACCCTGCGCGCCGACGATCCCGGCTTAGCCTTCGAGAACACGATCTACGCTCCCGGCAGCGGTAATCCGCGCCACGCGAGCGCGATGGTGGACTGGTCGAGCAGCGAGTTCGGACGCCTCCGCCTCCAGTACAATCGGGATTCGACGATCGCCGATACGGACAACCAGTGGCTGCTGCAGTACATCTTCAGCGTCGGCGCACACGGCGCGCACAGGTTCTGAGCATGAGAAACCTGATAGCGAGTTTCTCGATCTTCGCTGCGGCCGTTGTGATCGTCGAACCGGCGGCAGCCGACTTGCGCGTCCTGACCTGCGAGCCGGAGTGGGCCTCGCTGGTCGAGATACTCGGTGGCGACAACGTCAGCGTCAATTCAGCGACGTCGGGCCTGCAGGACCCGCATCGCATACAAGCGCGGCCGAGCCTGATGGCGCAGGCGCGCCGGGCGGACCTGCTGGTTTGTACGGGCGCCGATCTCGAGATCGGCTGGTTGCCGCTGTTACTGCGCCAGTCCGCAAACGGTACGATCCAGAGGGGTCAACCCGGGAATTTCGCCGCCAGCGACTACGTGACGATGCTCGACGTACCGGCGCGTCTAGACAGAAGCCAGGGAGATATTCATCCCTACGGGAATCCGCACATACATCTCGACCCGCGCAACCTGGCGATCATCGCGAATGCGCTGACGGAGCGATTGGCTGAAGTCGATCCCGAGAATTCCGCCAGTTATCTAATGGGAAACGAAGCGTTCCAGACACGCTGGTCGGAAGCAATCCAGAACTGGGAAGAGCTGGCAGCGCCGTTGCGGGGACTCCGCGTCTCAATCCATCACAAGAGCTGGGTGTACCTGTTTACCTGGCTCGGAATCGTCGAAGTCGCTACGCTGGAGCCGAAGCCGGGCGTTCCGCCGAGCGGAGCGCATCTTGCGGACGTGCTGGCAAGAGTTCAGTCGCAGCCGGTTCGTGCCGTCCTTCGTGCGTCCTACCAGGATGATCGGGCATCGCAATGGCTGTCTGATCGCGCGGAGATTCCGGAGCTGGTGCTGCCATTCACCGTCGGTGGCAGTGACGATGCCGACGATCTGTTCGCGTTGTTCGACGAGACCGTCTCTCTGCTGCTCTCAGTCGCCGAATAACGACAGTCAGAGCTGCGCGGACCAGTCCGTCTGCTCGACGAGCTCCCTGACATGCGCGAGGAACGCGCCCGAATAGCCACCGTCGATGGCGCGATGATCGAACGACTGCGTGACGATTCCTACGGGTCGAATGGCTAATGAGTCACCCATCGGACTCTCAACCACGACAGGGCGTTTCCTGACCGAATCCATCGACAGGACGCCGACCTGCGGCTGCCAGATGATCGGCGCTGTGATCAAGGTGCCGTAATCGCCGTAATTCGAGACCGTGTAGGTTCCGAACGCCAGTTCGTCAGACGAAAGTTGCCCGCGCTTGGCTCTCGCCGTGACGTCGTCGATGCGCGAATCGAGCCCGGAGACAGTCAACTCGTCTGCCGATGCAATAACAGGGGTCAACACGCCTTCCGCACCCAGATCTACTGCGACGCCTAGATTGATATCGGAATGCATGACGAAGGCGTCGCCATCGACACTCGCATTTAAGTTCGGGAATTCGCGTAAAGCGCGACAAGCGGCATGAGCGAGAAACGAGAGCAAGCCCAATGACGGAACCTGTACACGCGCACGTTGCGCCGCGCTGAAGTCAACTTCTACTGACTGCAGGACGTGCGCGCTCGTCGCTTTCGAAGCCACCGATTGCGCGGCCGTCGCTTGCCGCGTCTGCGAGAACGGGATCGTTTCTCCAAACGCAGGTCGCAACGGCGGCGGTGCTGGAGACACATAGGCCGGCGCAGGTCTCGCTTCTATCGCAGCCAGCACGTCGCGGCGAGTGACTCGACCGTCGCGGCCGGTGCCGGTCAACGCAGTTACATCAAGATTGTGTTCGCCGAGTAACCGGCGCACGACGGGTGAGAGGCGCTGCGAGCCGGTTCGACTCACGCGCGGCGTGGCGGCGGATACCGCTGCTGGAGCTGCCGGCTCGGGTTGCGCCTCGGGCTCCGGATCAGGCTCAGCGACCATCGTTGGCTCATCATCCGCGAGCCTCTCTTCCGTTCCGTCGTCGATGATCGCGAGCACCGTGCCCACGTCGACTGTTTCGCCATCAAGTACGAGAATATCGGAGAGAACGCCGGCAGCGCCGGCAGGAATTTCGACGGCCGCTTTATCTGTCTCGACGTCGGCCAGAATCTCGTCGAGTTCGACCCGATCGCCGACGCGCTTGCGCCATACCGCGACGGTGCCCTCGGCGACAGTCTCGCCGAGTTGCGGCATCAGTACCTTCATGCCCTGTTACCACTCCACGGCAATGTATTTCGTCTCCATGTACTCGCGCATGCCCTCGTGTGAACCCTCGCGTCCAAGTCCGCTCTGCTTGGATCCGCCGAAAGGCGCCGCTGGATCGGAAACGAGGCCACGGTTCAGCCCGATCATGCCGGCGTCGAGACGCTCGGATACGGCCATACCGCGTTTCAGGTTCTTCGTGTAGAGGTACGAGACGAGGCCGTACTCTGTACTGTTGGCTTTGGCGATCACTTCGTCGTCGTCGCTGAACGCTACGATCGGAGCGACCGGACCGAAGACTTCATCGTGCATGATGTTGGCGTCCTCGGGGACGTTGCCGAGCACAGTCGGCGGATAGTAATAGCCCTGTCGCTCGAGCGGCGCACCGCCTGTCAGAACATCCGAGCCGCGCTGTGTCGCATCCTGAACGAGTGCATCAATGTCCTTGATCGCCCACTCATTGACCATTGGCCCGAGCTGCACACCTTCTTCCAGACCCGGGCCGACTTTGAATGCTTCCATGGCTGCCGAAAATTTGCCGGCGAACTCATCGTAGATTTTCTCGTGTGCGTAAAAGCGATTCGCGGCCGTACAAGCCTCACCGCCGTTACGCATCTTCGCGATCATTGCACCGACCACGGCAGCGTCAATGTCGGCATCGTCGAATACGAGGAATGGCGCGTTGCCGCCGAGTTCCATTGAGCAATTCACGATGCAGTCGGACGCCTCGCGCAACAGACCTCGGCCGACTTCGGTCGAGCCCGTGAACGAGAGCTTGCGCACGGCCGGATGATGCAGCATCGCGCTCACGACCTCGCCCGAGCGCCTAGACGGTATGACATTCATGATGCCCGGCGGCACACCGGCGTCGTTCAGAATTTCAGCGACGAGCAGCGCCGTCAGAGGCGTATCCGATGCCGGCTTCAGGATGACGGGACAACCAGCCGCGATCGCGGGCGCGATCTTGCGGGTCGCCATCGCTGCCGGGTAATTCCAGGGTGTGACGAGAACGCTGACGCCAATCGGCTGATGCATGACGACGATCTTGTTGCCACCCGCAGGCGACTCGAGAATCTCGCCGTAGTTGCGCACGGCTTCTTCCGAGTACCAACGAAAAAACTCGATCGCGTAACTCGTCTCGCCAACGGCATCCGGCATTGCCTTGCCGTTCTCGCGAACGATGTATTCCGCGATCTCGTCCTTACGTGCGACGAGCATCTCCCAGCATTTACGCAAGATCTCGGCGCGATCGCGGGGCGCACGTTGTGCCCATTCTCTTCCCGCAACATCCGAAAGCTCGACTGCTTCAATGACGTCGTCAACTGTCGCGCTCGAGACATCTGCGATCGTTTCTTCCGTCGACGGATCGATGATCGGGAAGGTTGCGCCGTCCGAGGCCGGGCGCCACTTACCGCCGATGAATAATTCTGTCTGCATGGTTGATCGTCCCTGTGTGATCGTTTTTCCGGAAGCGAGTTCGCTCTAATACTCGTTCGCGATGAAGAGTTCCTGCGACGGGAACAGCGTAATGACTCTACAGCCGTCGGGCGTCACGACGACTTCCTCTTCGATTCTGGCGGCACCGTTACCGTCAGCCGCAGGGCAATAGGTTTCGAGCGCGAACACCATTCCTTCCTCTATCTCGAAAGGATTATCGAGCGACACGAGGCGACTGATGATCGG
>CAJIBS010000140.1_pt1 | contig 27454 bp, 25 predicted proteins | sample 9199411 | NCBI WGS metagenome assembly CAJIBS01 (sample SAMEA7708312, study PRJEB35096) | sediment metagenome | biome: marine neritic benthic zone biome [ENVO:01000025]; feature: sediment [ENVO:00002007]; material: shallow marine sediment [ENVO:03000034] sea grass bed [ENVO_01000059] ... | reverse complement strand
CTCCGGTCGGGTTATTGGGCGAACAGAGAAAGATGAGTTTTACGCGATCGGCGGCGGCCTCGACGATACTCGCTACGTCGAGCCGGAAATCCCGCTGCGGGTCGTCGTCGCGCAACAGCGGAACACGGCACACATCCGCACCCTGGATCCCAGCGTAAAGACGGTACATATCAAACGTCGGTGGGCAGATGAGGATCCGATCGCTTCCGGCTTCACAAAATCCTCGAATCAATAGGTCTATAGCTTCGCTCGTCCCTCGCGTAACGAGTACGTTCTGTTTCTCCGTTCCATAAAAACCCGCCAATCGCTCTGCTATCGCTTCCGGCCGCGGAGGAGGATAGACATTGAGCCCTCGCTCGGTGCGGTCACCTGGCGCCTGCCACGGTGATTCATTGGCATTGAGTCGCGTGAGCCCCGGTTCCCAGGCGCTGGCGATATAAGGGGGTAAAGCTCTGAGCTCCGGACGCGCCAGCTTAAGCAAGCTACTCACGACGGCGTCTCCGAACTGCGCCGGATACTGTCGAGGCGCCTGGTCACGGCCGCTGAGTGGGCATCGAGGCCTTCGAGATCGGCCAGTGTTACAGCAACAGGGCCGATCGCCTCGAGCCCGGACGGAGTCAACTCCTGAACCGTCATCGAACGCAGGAAGTCCGTCACGCCGAGGCTGGAATAAGATTTCGCGAAGCCGTAAGTCGGCAATACGTGATTAGTACCGCTGCAGTAATCGCCGACCGATTCCGGGGTCCACGCGCCGACGAACACGGAACCGGCTGCGCGAACGTCCTCCAGGCGCGCGCGCGCATTCTCTATCTGCAAAATCAGGTGCTCAGGTGCATAAGCATTGGCTACTGAAAAAGCCGCGTCCAGATCTTCAACCAGAATCGCCATCGAGCCTTCCAGAGACTCCGCAGTAATGTCGCGCCGCGACAGTGTCTCCTGTTGCGCCTCGAGCTCGTCGAGTACGGTGGCACAGATCTCGCTGCTCGTCGTCACGAGCACGACCTGAGAATCAGTGCCGTGCTCGGCCTGCGACAATAAATCTGCGGCAACGAAGTCCGGATTCGCCGACTCATCTGCAATGACGAGGACTTCGGACGGGCCTGCCGGCATGTCGCGAGCCGCACCGAGCGGATCTTGCGCCGCCTGCGCTTTAGCTGCCGTAACCCAGGCGTTACCCGGGCCAAATAGCTTCTGTACTTTCGGCACGGACTCGGTGCCGTACGCCATCGCTGCGATCGCCTGAGCACCGCCGACCTTGAAGACCTGCTGCACGCCACTGGATCTCGCTGCGACCAGCACGGCCGGATCAGCACGGCCGTCGGCCTGCGGCGGGGTACATAGAATGCGCGTAGGACAGTCCGCGATAGCCGCCGGAATCGCGAGCATGAGCGCTGTAGAGGGCAGGGGAGCGCTACCTGCGGGCACATATAGCCCAACGCTTTCAATGGCTCGCGAGACGCGTTCGCAGACGACGCCCGCCGCCGTCTCTACAACGACCGGATCGGGCAACTGAGCTTCGTGGAACTTGCGGATATTGGCGGCAGCAGCAGCCATCGCCTCTCGTTGTGAGGCCGATAGCGATGTCGCAGCATCCGCGAATTCGTCTTCGCCCACCGATAGCGAATCGAGTTCGACGCCGTCGAGTTCCCGCGTTAGCTCGAAAAGGGCGCGATCTCGATCCCGACGCACGCGCTCCAGAATGCTGGCGACACCGGCTTGCAACCGATCGTCTTCGGCGAGCGCGGGCCTTCGCAGTAACTCTTCGCGCTGCGTGGCATCGAGTTCGTTCCAGGTGTACTGTTTCATGACACCGCTACGCCAGCATCTTCTCCACGGGCAGCACGAGTATCGAACTCGCCCCCGCGTCCTTAAGGTCCTCGAGCGTCTCCCAGAAGATGTTTTCACGGCAGACCGCGTGCATTGCGACTTTATCGTCGCGCCCGTCGAGAGGCATGATCGTGGGTGCCTCACTTCCCGGAAGCAGCGCGCGAATCGAATCAAGCGCAGATCGAGGCGCGTGCAGCATGATGTACTTACTTTCGCGCACCTGTCGCACGCCCTCGATACGCTGCAGCAAACGCCGGACCCAGATCGCTTTCTCCTCCGCGAGCCGCACTGGAGTCTGGATGAGCGCGGCCCGACTCTCGAGTACCGTTTCTACTTCGTCAAGCTGGTGCGCCCGCATCGTGCCGCCGCTCGAAACGAGATCGCAGATAAGATCCGCCTTACCAAGACTCGGCGCGATTTCAACCGCTCCCGAGAATTCGACGACGGACGCGTTGACGCTCGTACGGCGGAGATAGTCCTCGACGATGCGCGGGTAGCTCGTTGCGATACGCAACCCCTCGAGCGACTGCGCACCTTGAAAGTCGATGCCGGCGGGAACCCCGAACGAGAGGCGACAGTGCCCGAAGTCGAGCTCGTTGACGCGCTCGAACAGTTCCGTGACTCCATCGGCTTCGAAACCGAGGCGCGCTTCTTCGATGACGTTCATGCCGACAATGCCGAGATCGCAGACATCCTCCTGCACGAGCCTCGGTATGTCGTCATCGCGCACGAGGAGCACATCGACGGGCATGTTCTCGCCGTAGCAGATGAGCTGATCGCGGCCGCGCGAGTAGCTCAATCCGCAACGAGTGAGCAGATCCATCGAGTGCTCGGTCAGGCGGCCAGACTTCTGGACGGCGATTTTTATTCGTGCCGGTTGTTCTTGCATGTTTTAGTTCTCTACGTCGACGAGTCGAGCCGCTCCAATGCGGTGCTGTATCCACCGTTTCCGGCGGTGAGAAATCGAGCGACCCGACCGATCGTTGTGACCGACACGCCCGTCATTGCGTGAATCTTGCGATAGGGCAGGCCGTCGTTCAGATAAGCGACGACGGCCCAGCGATCAACGAGTGCCTCGAGCTCCGCCGGGGTACACAGATCGGAAAAGAACCGCTTGCATTCATCCTCGTCACGGAGTGTGAGAATGGCTTGATATAAGCCGCTCTCGGCCGCGTCCGCTTCGCTTTCGGTCATTCCTCGATGAAGCTTCATAGTCTGCCTCAATGTATTAATGTAATAGCGTGTTAATACGTTATAGGAATACTTAGTGGAGGTCAAGGACTTAGAAACAACCTTAAAGGTGGGCCAGGACGGCGTCGCCGAATTCGTTCGTGCCGAGCAGCTCGCCGCCGCCTGCCGCAGCGAGATCGGCTGTCCGCGCCCCGGATTCGAGTGTCTTACGCACGGCCAATTCGACCTGATCGGCCGCCTCGGATAAATCCAGAGAGTGCCGCAGCAACATGGCGACGCTGAGGATCGCGCCACAGGGGTTAGCAATACCGCGTCCGGCGATATCGGGAGCGGAGCCGTGAATCGGCTCGAAGACACCAGCGCCCGTCGTGCTCAGAGATGCCGACGGCAAAACGCCGAGCGACCCTGCGAGCATGGAGGCCTCATCGGTCAGGATGTCACCGAACATATTGTCCATGACCATGAGGTCGAACTCGGCTGGGCGGCTCAACAGATGCATCGTCGCAGCGTCAATGTAGAGATGCTCGACTTCGAGTTGCGGAAACTCGTCGCGAAATACTCGTGTCGCTGTTTCGCGCCAGAGTCGTGAAGTGTCCAGCACGTTGGCTTTGTCGACCGAAGTCACTTTCTTGCGCCGCTGCATCGCGAGACGCCCGGCAACGCGGCAGATACGCTCGATTTCTTCCACCGTGTACTCGCAGGTATCAAACGCTTCGGTGTCAGACCGGCCGCGCTTGCCGAAATAGATTCCGCCCGTTAGTTCCCGAACGATAATGATGTCGACGCCGGCGAGGCGCTCCGGGCGCAACGGCGAGGCCTCGGCAAGCTCGGGCAACGTCTTTACCGGACGCAGGTTCGCGAACAACCCGAGCGAGCGCCGCAGGTCGAGAAGCCCCTGTTCGGGACGCAGGTTGACGTCGACGTTTGCCCATTGCGGACCGCCAACGGCACCCAGAAATATCGCGTCGGCTGCACGGCACACCGTCATCGTCTCAGCGGGTAGCGGGCCGCCTGTCGCATCGATCGCAGCGCCCCCGATAAGCGCTTCGTTGAGCTTCAGATCGAAATCGAAACGCGCCGCGATAGCTTCCAGGACACGCCGCGCCTGCGCCGAAACTTCCGGCCCGATGCCATCACCGGGCAGGATAACGACGGAAGCACTCATCGCGATCGAGCTTCGTAGGCGTCGATAGCCTCACCGTGCTGCATGAGATAGCCGAGCTGATCGATCCCGTTCAGCAGACAGTAACGCGCGAAGCGATCGATCTCGAACGGAATAGGATCAGAATCAGCCACCCGGAGCTCGAGTGCGTCGATATCGACCGTCACTTCCATCCCCGGGTTCTCCAGCAGCCGGGCGTGGACCTGTTCGTCGACGCGAACGGGGATGAGGCCATTCTTGAGCGAGTTATGGAAGAAGATGTCGGCGATCTCCGTGCTGATCACGACTCGGATGCCGTCATCGAGAAGCGCCCAGGGAGCATGCTCACGAGACGAGCCACAGCCGAAGTTCCGTCCCGCCACGAGTACCGCACAGCCGCTCGCTTCAGGCCGATTCAAAACGAACTCGGCGTTCTCATTACCGTCAGCGTCGTAGCGCCAATCCTCGAACAGGTGCTCACCAAGTCCTTCTCTCACCGTCGTCGTTAGAAAACGCGCGGGAATGATTTGATCCGTGTCGATATCGTCCAGCGGCAACACAACGGATTTCGATACGATTTGCGTTACAGGTTCCATGAGATTTAGTCCAAATACTGTCTGGGATCACTGACGGCACCCGCCAGTGCGGATGCAGTCGCGGTCAACGGGCTCGCCAGTACGGTACGCGCACCTGCTCCCTGGCGGCCTTCGAAATTGCGGTTGCTCGTGCTGACCGAGAGCTTGCCTGCGGGCACGAAATCGCCATTCATAGCCAGGCACATCGAACAGCCCGGCTCGCGCCATTCAGCGCCGGCCTCGATGAAGATCCGATCGAGTCCCTTTGCCTCCGCAGCGTTCTTGATCTGTTGCGACCCGGGCACGACCAACATCCGCACGTCGTTGGCGATCTTGCGGCCATCGAGCAGCTGCGCAGCGACTTCGAGATCACTGAGACGCGAGTTGGTACAACTGCCCAGAAACACGACATCGACAGGCGTACCGGACAACGGCTTGCCGGATTCCAGCTGCATGTAGTCGAGCGCCTTCGCGAACGCCTCATCGCTGCCGGATGGAGCCGGGACCGGATCGTCGATCGAGATCACCATGCCGGGATTGGTCCCGAAGGTGACCATAGGCTTCATCTTCGAGACATCGAGAGTCACTTGCTTGTCGAAGGTTGCGTCGGCATCGCCCGGGAGCTGCTGCCACCTCGCAAGCGCCTCATCCCAGTCGGCCCCAGCAGGCGCATAGGGTCGACCAGCGAGATATTCGTAAGTCGCATCATCGGGAGCAATCATGCCGGCCCGAGCGCCACCCTCGATCGCCATATTGCAGATCGTCATGCGTTCTTCCATCGACAACGACGAAATCGTCGAGCCACGAAATTCGATCGCGTGTCCCGTGCCGCCGTCTACTCCGATCTCACCGATGATACTGAGGATGATGTCTTTCGCCGCGACGCCTTTTGGCAGCGCACCTTCGAGATTGACCGCGAACGTCTTCGGACGTCGCTGCAGCATGCACTGAGTCGCGAGCACATGCCCGACTTCGGTTGTGCCGATTCCGAACGCGAGGGCACCGAACGCACCGTGAGTGCTCGTGTGCGAATCGCCGCAGACGATCGTACGACCGGGCTGCGTAGCGCCGAGCTCCGGACCGATAACGTGGACGATGCCGCGTTCGGGACTCGAAAAACCGCGCAGCTTGATGCCGAAGTCATCGCAGTTTTTTTCCATCTGAACGAGCTGGCGCGTTGCCGGCGTATCACTGACAACCGCGAGATCGGCAAGCGAGCTGACGGGTGTCGTCGGCGTCGAGTGATCCATCGTCGCCAGCGTCTGCTCAGGGCGCCTTACCGGCAGCGCCTTGTCACGCAGCAGATTGAACGCTTGCGGTGAAGTGACCTCGTGTACGAGGTGCAAGTCGATATAGAGGACTGCAGGTGTGTCTTCGGTCTCGGGAACGACAACATGCGGCTCCCAGACCTTCTCGAATAATGATTTCATGAGTTCCCTTTGAATCAGACGGCGACGGAGCGATCGACTTGACCGTCTCCTCCCGCTTCCATTGGCTCAAGCCAGCCCCACTCATCCTCCGTGGAGCCGTCGAAAAGACCGAAGAATTTATCCTGCAGGCTCTTCGTTACCGGTCCGCGCTTGCCTTCACCCACCGTAATCTTGTCCACGGAGCGCACGGGCGTTATCTCCGCGGCGGTTCCGGTCAGGAAGAATTCGTCAGCAAGATAGAGCGACTCTCTCGAGATCTCTTGCTCGAGTACGGTGTACCCGAGTGTCTCGGCCAGCTTCATGACGGAGTTACGCGTCAGCCCCGGCAATATCGACGCGGACGCCGGCGGCGTGTAAATGGTTCCATCTTGAACGATAAATACATTCTCGCCAGCGCCCTCGCTCACATAGCCCGACGTATTCAGAGCGATACCTTCGGTGAAACCGAGACGCCGCGCTTCGAGCGTAATCAGCAAGCTCGACAGGTAATTGCCACCGGCCTTTGCCATGGCCGGCACGGTATTTGGAGCGACCCGCTGCCACGACGAAATACAGACGTCGACGCCGTTCTCGAGTCCGCCGTCACCAAGGTAGGAACCCCATTCCCACGCTGCTATCGAAACGTTCGCGGGCGCTTCCGGATCGCCGGCCACGCCCATTTCGCCGTAGCCCTTGTAGGCAAGCGGCCGGACATAGGCGCCGCCAAGCAAACCGTTCTTCAGCACGACGTCACGGCAGGCCGCAACGAGCGTCTCGAGCGAGTAGGGGATCTCGAGATAGTAAACCTTGGCGGAGTTATACATGCGGCGCATATGATCAGTCAGACGAAAGCCGACCGGTCCGTCCGGGCTCTTGTAGACCCGGATGCCTTCGAAAACCGAAGAACCATAGTGCAGGGCATGGGTCAGCACATGCACCGTGGCTTCCTCCCACGGAACAAGTTCGCCGTCGTGCCAAATGTATTGGCTGGTCTTCAAAGGCATCGCTTGAGTCCTTCTGTTTTACGGAGCACCTAGCGCGACTGTGTCCGCCGCTTCGCCCGTCGCATCCTGGCGCCGGATGACCCGGTTGATTACTTCGAGGTAAGCAAACGCCGCCGACTCGACGATATCCGTGCTCACGGCGTGACCGCGATAGCTCTGCCGATTATATTCGACGGTTACCGTAACCTCACCCTGCGCATCGTCACCGACGGTTACGCCGTGAACCTCGAAGTTCTTCAGCGTCAAATTGACGCCGGTAGCTTGTTCGAGCGCGCGGAAAGCTGCCGCAACGGGACCGTCACCTTCAGCGGCGTCGCGAATCTCGCGGCCGTCTTCGTGATGGATCAGCAGCGCCGCGGCGGCAACAGTTCCGGTGCCTGCCGTGATGTGCAGCTCCTCGATCTTCCAGGGTCCGGCTTTGCCGACATCGACGTTCATAATGATCGCTTCGATGTCGCGGTCGTACATATCCTTCTTTCGATCTGCGAGTTCCTTGAACTCCTCGAAGCAGCGGTTGAGCTCGACGTCGTCCAGGTGAAAACCCATCTGCTCGACTCTCTCGCGAAACGCGTGTCGGCCGCTGTGTTTCCCCAGCACGAGATTAGAACGCGCCATTCCGACATTCTCCGGACGCATGATTTCGTAAGTCGCGCTGTTCTTCAGCATTCCGTGCTGATGGATTCCGGCTTCGTGTGCGAACGCGTTCTCGCCGACAATGGCTTTATTGCGTTGGACATGCATTCCGGTAACCGCCGTCACAATTCGGCTGGTCGGATACAGTCGTTGCGTGCGTATGCCCGTCTCCAGCTCGAAGTACTCCTTGCGCGTCTTGAGCGCCATGACGACTTCTTCCAGGGAACAATTACCGGCACGCTCGCCAATCCCGTTGATCGTGCATTCGACCTGACGCGCGCCCGCCTGAACAGCCGCCAGGCTATTGGCGACCGCCATACCCAGATCGTCGTGACAATGCGCGCTCAATCGAATGGCGTCGATTCCTTTTACGTGCTCCTTCAAGTAGCGAAACAGCTCATAGAATTCACCGGGAACGGTATAACCTACGGTGTCCGGAATATTCACGGTCGTCGCACCGGCATTTATCACAGCCTGCACGACTTCCGCCAGATATTCCGGCTCCGTGCGAGACGCATCTTCGGGCGAGAACTCGATATCCGCGCACAGCGAGCGAGCGAGCTCGACACTTTCCGTCGCGGAGCGAATGATTTCTTCTTTCGCCATCTGCAGCTTGTGCTCGCGATGAATCTGACTTGTCGCGACGAAGACATGAATTCGCGGATTATCCGATTCCTTCAAGGCGTCCCAGGCACGACGGATGTCTTTCTCGTTACAACGCGCCAGTCCGCAGATCGTCGGGCCGTCGACGGTTGCCGCGATGCTTCGCACGGACTCGAAATCGCCAGGAGAGGCCGCGGGGAACCCCGCTTCTATAATGTCGACGTTGAGATCTCTGAGCGCGGCGGCAACACGGAGCTTCTCATTGAGAGTCATACTGCATCCTGGGGCTTGCTCCCCATCTCTCAATGTCGTGTCGAAAATGACGACCTTATTGTCATCCACTGCGTTCATGATATTTCTCCTCAATGTCGAGGTAGTGCCTCCGTTAAAAAAAATCTAATCCTGCAACCAGGCCATGCGACCTCTAAGAGCCTTGCCGACTGTTTCGATCTGGCTTTCGAGATCCTCTCGCATCAGTCGGTTGTACTCGGGAAGACCGGCCTCGTATTCGGATACCCAGTTCTTCGCAAAAGTGCCATCCTGAATGTCTTTCAGGACTTCTTTCATACGCTCGCTGGTGTGGTCGTCCACAACGCGAGCGCCCTGCGTCAGATCGCCGTACTTCGCGGTCTCGCTGACGAACTCATGCATCTTCGCCAGGCCGCCTTCGTGGAGCAGATCGACGATGAGTTTCACTTCGTGCATGCACTCGAAATAGGCCACTTCGGGCTGGTAGCCCGCTTCGACGAGCGTGCCGAATCCACGCACGATGAGTTCGGACAGCCCTCCACAGAGTACGGTTTGCTCGCCGAACAGATCGGTCTCCGTCTCCTCGCCAAAAGTCGTGTCGAGCACGCCACCACGCGTGCCGCCGATGCCGTCGGCGTAGGCCAACGCGCGGGCGTGCGCGTTTCCGGTCGCATCCTGCGCGACGGCCACCAGACAGGGCACACCGCGGCCGGCCTCGTACTGGCGGCGTACGAGATCGCCGGGGCCTTTCGGCGCGATCAGCACGACGTCGAGATCCTCGCGCGGCTCGACGAGGTTGTAATGAATATTGAAACCGTGAGCGAACAGCAGCGTCACGTTCTGTTTCAGATTGGGCTCTATGTCCGCATAAAGCTTCGCCTGAACCATATCGGGAGTCAGGATCGCGACGAGCCCGGCGCCCTTAACGGCTTCCGCCGGCGGCAGGACGGCGAAGCCGTCGTTCTCGGCCTTTGCGGTCGTCGCGCCGCCAGGGCGCAAGCCAATAACCACTTCGTAACCCGAGTCGCGAAGATTCAGGGCATGGGCGCGCCCCTGACTCCCGTAGCCCAGCACAGCGATGATCTCGCCGCTCAAGACTTCGGGCCGCGCGTCAGCCTCCACATAGAGTTTCATGTCAGTACTCCCATTATTCATCTATCTATTCGCACAAAAATATCAGCCAAAAAAAAACCCCGCAGCCTTTCGGGTGCGGGGCTTGCATGGTTTATCGTCGTCAACCCACGCGCCCGCACCTGCCGTCGCTAAGCAGTACGGGAAGGAGCAGCACGTGGTCGTTTCGAGTCATCTCAGTCAGCTTCAATGAGAACCCCGAATCATCTAGAAAAGCACTAGAGTTGTCAACGGCATGCCGCGCTATTCAGAAACCACCTGAAGAGCTTCGCATAAGCCTTTATTTCTAATTACCTAGTGAGCCGTTATCGCGCCGACGGCATTACGAGAGAAGCGATCAGTCAGCATCGGCGGCTTTAGGACCGGGTACGCGGTGCGTAATTGGTCTATCATTGCACGGCTGTAGCACGCGTCTGGCGTTTTGCGCTATCCTCTCGCCCGGGCACCCTGTGCCCATAGGGAGATGCTCCATGGGGAGCGCGTAGACGTTCCAGAATCGGAGCTATATAAAGAGATACTGATTGACCTAGAAGAAGGAACTCGGGGGGCAATCTCGGGATTAGAACGGTCGGCGTAATCACCACGCGGTTCAAAGTGATTCGGATCGCGGTGGCTGTACGCGCTTTCAATGCGCACATCGTTTCGTGTCGCGCCGGGTAATCCCGAGGTGCCAAGACGTCTTAGGGAAACCTGATTTTTAGTTTCTGTTATCAAATATAAAGAGAGTTGAGGAGTGGGCATGAGAGCGAAACGTAACGGAGTGCTACTGATTAGCACGCTCGGCGCGATCTTCACCGCTGAAATGGTCGCAGGCCAAGCAGTCGATCAGATCGTTGCAGCCGAGGAACGTCGCATTCAGCAGGCGCAAGAATCGCAAGATGTCATCGACGGCATCGTGGAAGAAACCCGATCGATCACTGAAGAGTATCGAGCCGTCGTAAAAGAAGTCGACGGACTGATCGTCTACAACACGCTGCTGCAGCGGCAGATCGACGATCAGAACCAGGAACTCGCGAATCTAACCGAGTCGATCGATAGCGTTACCGTTATCGAGCGCCAGATTTTGCCGCTGCTCACGAGAATGATCGACGGTCTGGAGCGCTTCGTCGCGGCGGACGTGCCGTTCTTGATCAATGAGCGCACTGAACGCGTCAACTCGCTTTCCGAACTGCTGAACCGTGCCGACGTCACGGCCGCGGAGAAATTCCGCGTCGTTATGGAGGCGTGGCAGATCGAGAACGACTACGGCCGGACGATCTTCTCCTATACAGGCGAACTCGAATTAGACGGCTTGAACCGAGAAGTCGCCTTTCTTCAGATTGGTCGAGTGTCTCTGATCTATCAGACTCCTGACGGCGAGAATCAGGGTGTCTGGGATCAGGCGAACCGCGATTGGGTCGCACTTGGAACCGACTATCGCAATTCGATCACGCTAGCACTCAGATTAGCGAGAGGCCAAACGAGCCCATCGCTGCTGCTTCTGCCCGTACCCGCGCCGGAGGAAGGTTAATGAAAATCAGAAAATTACTGCCGGCCGCGGCGCTGGCATTCGCGTTTTCCGGTGCGTCTCAAGCCCAGGAAGAACTCACACTTGATCAATTGCTCGAACGCGTAGCGTCCGGAAGTGCAGAAGATCAAGCCGCTGAACAGGAACGCCTGCGTCAGTTCGAATCGAACCAGGCAGAGCAACAGAATCTGCTCGCTCAGGCGCGCCAGCAGCAGGCCAACGAAGAGGCCCGCAGTGAGCAGCTCGAAACTCTATTCGAAGAAAACGAGCTACTGATCGCAGATAGAACAGCGCAGCTCGATGCGCGTCTCGGCTCACTGCGCGAACTGTTCGGCGTTCTGCAGCAGGTCGCTGGTGATGCACGCGCACAATTCGAGAACTCGCCGACGAACATCGAGTACCCGGATCGCGCACAGTTCCTGACGGACCTCGCGGCGAAGATGGGCTCGAGCAGTCAGCTCGCTTCCATCGAAGAAATCGAGCGTCTTTGGTTCGAGTTGCAGCGCGAAGCGACCGAGCAGGGCAAGGTCAAGCGGATCTCTGATTACCGTGTGGTTACGACCGGTGGCCAGGAGGTCTTCGAAGACGTCGTCCGAGTCGGTACGTTCAACGTCGTTGCCGATGGCCGTTATCTGCAGCGCAATCCGGAAACCAATACGGTCTCCGAATTGCAGCGACAACCGGAAGGCGGTCGATTCGCTAACAGCACGGAAGATCTACTCGGCGCCACGCCGGGCAGCTTCGTCCGCTTCGGTGTCGATCCTACGGGCGGTGTCATTCTCTCGGCGCTCGTAGAGACGCCGAATTATACGGAACGTATCCAGCAGGGCGGCATCGTCGGGTACGTCATTATCTCTCTCGGCATCTTCGGCGTGCTTCTTGCGCTCGCCCGTCTCCTCAGCCTGACGCTTGCTGGCGGAAAGGTGAAAGCTCAGCTCAAGCGCGACACGCCGACCGACGACAATGCGCTCGGCCGTGTGCTGCAGGTCTATCACAGCAATAGAACGGTCGATACCGAGACCCTCGAGCTGAAACTTGGCGAGGCCATACTGAAGGAGATGCCTGCATTGCAGCGCGGTATTCTCTTCATCAAGGTAATCTCGGTCGTCGCACCTCTGCTCGGCCTGCTCGGAACGGTCACAGGTATGATCCAGACCTTCCAGGCAATCACGCTGTTCGGTACCGGCGATCCGAAGACCATGGCCGGCGGTATCTCGCAGGCGCTGATCACGACGGTGCTCGGTCTGACGGTCGCTATACCGACCGTGCTACTGCATACCCTCGTCAATGGCCGCAGTAAAGCGATTACGCAGGTACTGCAGGAGCAGGCCGCAGGCATCGTCGCGGAGCAATCCGAGAAGACGGCCTAGGCAATCAAAAACAGGGCATTCGCCCCGGCGTTCTCACGCCGGGGCGTCCCTTTCGGAGAGTGAATAAATGCAGTTTTTGATAGATGCCTATGAAGCAATTCGAGACTTTCTCGAGTTAGGCGGGCCAGTACTTCGTATCATTGGGGTCAACATCCTGTTCCTGTGGATCCTGATTCTCGAGCGGCTGATGTTTTACCGTACCGGCCTGAATACGCTGACTCGGCAGGCCATCGAGCAGTGGGAGAACCGCCCGGAGAGAAAGTCCTGGCACGCTCACCAGATCCGCGACGGCATCATTTCGCGTGTCCGGATCGCCGCCAACCAGAGTCTGCCTCTTATTCAGACTCTAGTAGCGCTTTGCCCGCTGCTCGGCCTGATGGGTACCGTGACGGGAATGATCTCGGTATTTGAGGTTATGGCGGTCCAGGGCACGAGCAACGCTCGAGCAATGGCGGCGGGTGTGTCGAGAGCCACCGTGCCAACGATGGCTGGCATGGTCGGTGCCTTGTCGGGCGTGTTTTTCGTCACGATCCTGACGCGTACGGCGAAACGCCGCACCGGCCTTCTGGAAGACGAACTTACGATGGACCACTAGTGGGCTTGAGTATACCTTGAATCACAAGGTATACTGGCTCGCAGCAGAATCCTGCGGAGGATGACGCATTGAAAAAGCACATCGCATCGATCAGAACCGAAGACGACGAGAACGAGATCAACCTGACGCCGATGCTCGACGTCGTGTTCATCATGCTGATCTTCTTCATCGTCACGGCGACCTTCATTCGGGAGACCGGCGTTGAGGGCAATCGTCCGGAGGACAACCAGGCGCAGGTCGTTCAGGAGGAGGGCGCGATTCTCGTCATAATCGATGCCACCGACGATATCTGGATCGACAATCGCATCGTCGATGTGCGTGCCGTGCGAGCCAATGTCGAACGACTGCATGCCGAGGACCCGGATCGCCCGGTCGTCATTCAGACCGCAAGAGCATCAACGGCCGAAATGCTCGTCGCTGTCATGGATGCCGCGCGACAAGCTAACGTATACGATATTTCCATCGCCTCGGCTGCGGAATAGGCTGGCCGCACGAGCGCGAACGAGCAAGGACATTACCCAATGCAAGATGTAGACCAATATCAAGACGACGAAGAAGCTGAAATCAACCTGACGCCGATGCTCGACGTCGTATTCATCATGCTGATCTTCTTCATCGTTACCGCTGTCTTCGTCAAGGATCCGGGCGTCGAAGTCACCCGTCCGGATGCCGTTACAGCGATCACGCCCGAGAGAGGCAGTATTTTCGTGGCCGTAACGGCCAACAATGAAATCTGGGTCGACCAGCGTAGTGTGGGCTCGGACGGCGTGCGCGCCGCGATCGAACGGCTGCTCGCCGAGAATCCCGAAGGCGGCGTTGTGATTCAGGCCGATAACGGCGCGGCGAACGAGTTCGTAATTAACGTAATGGACGCGGCGAGAGCCGTAGGCATCGAGGACGTCGCGATCGCCGCAGCGGTTCCGTGAGAACCGCGCGATCGTGCTAGAATCGGGAAATTCGCAGGATCCGTCGATGCTGGCGGAACTGTTGTTTAGTTGGTGTTTAGATATCGGGGAGACCTCATGATCGCGCGATACGCCACATCCATCGGCATCGGAGCTGCCGTCACTTTCGGCCTGCTCTTCGTCATGCAACTGCTAATCGCCACGGGCCGTGGCGCGCTTACCGAAGCGAACAGCTTTCGCGTAACCGACTTCGTGCGTGTCGAGCGCAACGAGATCATCGAGACGAAACAAGAGAAGCCCGAAAAACCACCCGAGCCGGAGACACCGCCGGAAATGCCGACGCCGAGCGCCGCGGATAACTTCGACAACTCGATGGCCGTTTCGATGTCGGCTCCGTCATTGGATGCCGGTATCTCCGTCGGAGGCGTCGGATTCGGCGTCAGTGATGGCGAATATCTGCCGATCGTTAAGGTTGCACCGGTCTATCCGTCGCGCGCATTGTCTCGCGGCCTGGAAGGTTACGTCATCGTCGAATTCACCGTCACGACGAACGGCTCAGTAAGAGATGTCTCCGTCGTGGAGTCGACCAGCACGCTGTTTGAGCGGGCGGCATCCGAAGCCGCGCTCAAGTTCAAATACAAGCCTCGGGTCATCGACGGTCAGCCTGTCGAAGTCCCCGGTGTACGGAACAAGATTACTTTCGAAATCGCCCGGTAGTAGCCAGGTTAACTAGGAGCTAACAATGCCAGGCACACGTTTAGTTGTTTCGGTCGCTGCCGCACTGATAGGAGGCAGCCTGCTTCTCGATTCCGCACCGAGCCATGCGCAGGGCATGGGCATGGGGACCGGCGATGGGACGGCCAATACGCAGCCGACGCGCGAAACGCCGGCCATGCGCGAGCGCGTCTACACGCGTCTTGCTGAGGCACAGGCTTGCTCTGAAATGGACGATCTCGTCTGTGCGCAGGAGCTGCTCCAGGAAGTCCGGGACATGGACGGTCTCAACAGCTACGAAGTAGCGCAGATGTGGAACTTCTATGCGTTTATCTATTTCGGGCAAGACGACTATCCGCAAGCGATTAACGCGTACGAAATGGTGTTGGCGCAGCCCGATTTGCCACTCGGCATGGAGACGACGACACGTTTCACGCTCTGCCAGTTGTACTTTCAGCAAGAGCGATATCAGGACTCACTGGATATGCTGTCGCAGTGGTTCGCGATCGCGGAGAACCCGGGACCCGAGCCTTACATTCTGCGCGCACAAATCTTCTATCAGCTACAGCAATTCCGCGAAGGCATAGAGCCCGTTCTGCAGGCCATCGAGGTAGCACAGGTCCAGGGTAAGGAACTTCAGGAAAACTGGTACCGCCTGCTCAACGTCTTCTACTACGAACTCGAAGACTACCCGAACGTAATCAGTGTTCTCAGGACGATCATCGACACGTGGCCGAAGCGCGAGTACTTCCTCCAGCTTTCCGCCATGTATGGTCAGGAAGGCGACGACGGTCGCCAGCTCGCGCTCTATGAGACCGCCTACGAAGCCGGCTGGCTCGAGCGCGGCAACGAGTTCGTCCAGCTTTCGCAGCTGCTCCTGGGCGCGGACATCCCGGTCAAGGCCGCCAGGATCATGGAGGCCGGCCTAGATGACGGGACGATCGAATCCAATGAGAACAACTGGCGCGTGCTCGCCCAGGCCTGGCAGCTCGCTCAAGAAGATACCAAAGCGCTTCCCGCATTGAGCCGCGCGGCGGGCATGTCCGACAACGGTGAGATCGACCTTCGCCTGGCTCAGTCGCATCAAAACCTTGCGAATTGGCAGGAGTGTGTCGATACGGCGCGTGAAGGATTGCGCAAAGGCGATCTGCGCCGAGAGGATCAGGGCAATATGATTCTTGGCGCGTGCCTGTTCGAACTCGAGGAATACACCGCAGCGCGTGCTGCGTTCCAGGAAGCCGAGGAAGATACACGCAGCCGAACCGCCGCGCAGAGCTGGATTCAGTATGTCAACGCGGAGGAAGAACGCGAGAACCAGCTGCAGGCGGCTCTGAACCGATAGCCCCGAACACAAGGTCAGTTTTGTATCCGCCCGGCTTGCCCGGGCGGTTCTGTTTTGAGCGACCACTATTACGACTAAGCCACTAATCGACGCCGAGACGCTTGCGGAGAAGCTTGCCGATCCAGGCTGCGTCATCATCGACTGCCGGTTTCAGCTGACCGAACCGGATGCGGGCTACGCGGCCTACTTAATGGGGCATCTGCCGGGCGCCTATTACGCGCACCTGGACGATGATCTCTCTGCCGAACCCGCGCCCCACGAAGGCCGGCACCCGTTACCCCATCCTGCCGATCTCGCGGAAAAACTCGGGACATGGGGGATTGATAACTCGACTCACGTCGTTGCCTACGATGACGCCTCCGGCGCGATAGCGGCGCGACTCTGGTGGCTGCTGCACTGGCTCGGTCATGATCGCGTCTCGGTCCTCGATGGCGGCCTGCCTGCCTGGATCGAAGCGGGAGGCGAGCTCGAGAAAGGAACGCGTGAACCGCAGTCTGCGAACTTCGTTCCGACCACGGTTCACGACCGGTGGGTTGTTGTGACCGGCGATATTCCGCTCGAGATTGGATCAGGCGCACTGATTTTCGACGCGCGCAGCACAACGCGTTTCCGCGGCGAGGAGGAGCCGATCGATCCCGTCGCGGGCCATGTTCCCGGCGCCAGAAACCTACCGTTCACCGAACTCATCAGAGATGACGGTTGTTTTCTGCCACAAGACGAACTCAGATCGCGTCTGAAAAGCGCGCTCGATGGACACGCGAGTTCCGCGGTCGTGACGATGTGCGGCTCAGGTGTGACGGCATGCCACCTTTCACTGGGATTCGCCGCCGCCGGGCTCGAACGAGGACGCCTATATGCGGGCTCCTGGAGCGAGTGGATCCGTGACGAGGGCCGTGAGATCGCAGTCGGCGTCGACTAACGGCCGGGCGGGCGCGTCAATCGACTACGCCGCACGCTATCATCGCCGTGACAACTCGCGAAACTAGCTAGAATAGCTATTAATTTATTCTCGTATCCTTTTGATAAGTATAAAAATAGTCGGAGAGACTGAGATGCTGTATCGATTCGGGAGGCTCGGCCTGGTTACCGCAACGGCCCTCGTGAGCGCTTGCGGTCCCGCGCCGGATACTGACCCCTCGGTGAGTTCTGAATCGGTTGATACCACCGTGGCAGCGGCGACCGCGATCGACGCGGATGGGCTGCGAAGTGTTATCGAGGTCCTCGCCAGCGATAGCTACGAAGGCAGAGGGCCCGCAACGAGCGGTGATCTCATGACGCAGAGCTATCTCAGCGATACGCTCGATCGCCTGGGATTGGTCCCGGCCGGAGACGATGGCAGCTGGCTGCAACCTTTCGATATCGTCAGCGTAACGACCTCGTCGCCTCAGACGTGGACGTTCGATCGCGACGCCGATTCGTTGTCGCTCGAGCATTGGGAGGACTTCATCGCCGTTTCCGGCACTCAAGCCGATAGTGCCGAGATTAATGGCGCGGAGCTCGTGTTCGTCGGCTACGGCATACAAGCGCCTGAATACAACTGGGATGACTACAAAGGCACGGACGTGAGCGGCAAAGTTCTGCTTATGCTCAACAACGACCCTGACTGGGACCCAACCCTGTTCGAAGGTAATCGACGTCTCTACTACGGACGGTGGACCTACAAGTATGAGATGGCGGCGGCACTCGGCGCTGCCGGAGCCATCATCATCCACACAACGCCGTCGGCCGGCTATCCCTATCAGGTGGTCCAGACCTCCTGGAGTGGAGCCCAGTACAAATTACCCGCCGGCCAGGAGCCGACAACCGAGATCCAGGCCTGGGTATCCGAGCAGGCTGCCGCTGAGCTCGTGACTTTCGCCGGGCGCGACCTCGAGGAACTCGTTGCTGCGGCCCGATCATCCGCATTCGAGCCGATTGAGCTCGGAATCTCGACGTCGCTCCGACTCGAGAACGCGCTATCGCGCGTTGAGACCGCCAACGTGGCGGGCGTGATTGAAGGCAGCGATCCGGTCTTGCGCGAGGAGGTTGTCGTCTACACGGCGCATCACGACCATCTCGGCCTGAGCGAGCCCAACGATGACGGCGACGGTATTTACAACGGCGCGAGGGACAACGCTGCCGGCGTCGCCCAGATTCTCGAGATCGCCGAAGCCTTTCAAAGGCTCGAGGTTGCGCCGCGACGCTCGATTCTGTTTCTTTTCGTTGCTGCCGAAGAGCAGGGCCTGCTGGGCTCGGCCTTCTACGCCCGCCAGCCCAGCTTCCCGCCCGGCCGCATCGCCGCGAACGTGAATCTGGACGGCGGCAATATCTGGGGTCGCACGCGGGATGTCACTTTTATCGGCTACGGAAAATCGAGCCTGGACGCAATCGTCGAGCGCGCAGCCAGCGATCAAGGGCGCAGAGTTCAAGGTGATCAGTTCCCTGACCGCGGCTATTTCTATCGCTCGGATCAGTTCAACTTTGCGAAGATCGGTGTCCCGGCGGTCTATCTCGACGAAGGAACGGACTTCGTGGATCGCCCCGACGGCTGGGGTGTCGAGCAGATCGAGCAATGGGTCAGCGTGCACTACCACCAGCCGAGCGACGAGCTCGAAGCTGACTGGAACTTCGACGGCATGATCGAAGACGCTCAGCTCGCGTACTCCATTGGGCTCGAGATCGCGAACGCCGATACGCTGCCTGCTTGGAATCCCGGCGATGAGTTTGAGGCCGCGCGGCTCGGGGCGCTCAGCGCGCTGGAATAGCTAGATCCCATGCCGATCGGTCGTCTCGGAGCCCTCGACCGGTCGTTCTGACGTACACTAGCGGCATAAGAAATCATTGCCTCAGGGGAGGGGAGAATCGTGCGAATCGCAACAGCTGCGGTTTTTTTTCTAGCGCTGCCGATTACCGCATCGGCACACCATTCTCGTGCGGAGTTCTCGGACGAGATTCAGGTGGTGGAAGGCGAGCTCGTCGAGATTGAATGGCGCAACCCGCATCCGGTACTGACGCTTCGCGTCGTTAATGACGCGGGAGAAGCGGAACTCGTCAACGTTGAGGGCTGGCAATCCGCGAACTCCCTTCTGCGCAAGGGACTGACGGAAGACGCATTCACGGTCGGCGACACCGTTAGAGCTGCGATTCAGCGCTCCAGTCGCCGAACCGGCCTGGTGCTCGGCACGAGCGTCTCGCTCGGTAATGGCAGTCAGGCAATACTCAAACCCGGATATGAACCTTTTTTCCCCGATGAAGCGGTCATCGGCAGCGATGCCACCGCGCGCGCGACGGCCGCCGGCTCGGCAGGGGAGGGATTGTTTCGAGTCTGGACGTATCGAAATCGTCAGGGTGCCGGAGACCTGCCGCTCACCGCTGCTGCTGAAACGAAGCTCGCGGAGTTCGACGAACTGCAGGACCACCCATTGTGGAACTGCGATGCGGTCGGCATGCCAGTCGCGATGGACACAGGCTTACCGATCGAGTTCATTGATCGTGGCGACGCGATCGTCATGCGAATCGAGCAGAACGACAACACGCGCACGTTTCATCTCGATGGCAGCGCCGCGGCAACAGACCCTTCCCCGATGGGGCATTCGGTCGCCCGTTGGGAGGGTGACGCGCTCGTCGTGACGACGACCGGAAGCAACTACCCTTACTTCGACGATGACGGTGTCCCCAAGAGCGTCGAGATGTCTATCGTCGAGAGATATCGAGTCGACGAGACCAGCGACAGCCTGAGTTGGCAAGCAACGATGACTGATCCGCTGTACCTGAGCGAACCGGTCACGATTAGTGCGAACTGGGACTGGGTGCCGGGCGAGACGATTGAACCGTGGAATTGCGCGGTGTCTCGGTAGGCCGCGAACGGTTTCCGCGCACTGCAGCAACTACGGTGAAACTGCGGCGCTTCGTCCGTTAACTCGGTAGAATCGCGGCAAGAACTGGCTTTTTCCAATTTCGATGGGAGCAAGAAGAATGAATTTCGAAAATCTTTCGCGCGTTGCTTTGGTTCTCGCATGTAGCTCACTCACCACGGTAGCCGTCGCGGAGCCCATGACTTACATCATCGATTCCGGACACACCTATCCGGCATTCGAGGCCGACCATCAAGGTGGCTTGTCTATCTGGCGAGGAAAGATCGAGCGATCGGAAGGCATGGTCGTATTCGATAAGGAAGCGCAGACCGGCACGGTCGAAGTCACGATGGACATGGCTTCGATCGATTTCGGCCACGCGGGTATGAACGAACATGGGATGGCATCAGACATCCTCGATGTCGCGCAATTTCCCACTGCAACTTACGTGGGCGAGCTCGCGAAATTCGTGGATGGGTCTCCGACCGCCGTCGAAGGCGAACTCACGCTGCACGGCGTCACGCTGCCCGTCGATCTGACGATTAATCGATTCCGATGTCAGCCTCACTTCCGTCACGGCCGCGAGGTCTGCGGAGCGGACGCCGAAACGGTGATCGACCGAGGCGCGTTCGGGGTCACCTACGATCTCGATCACGGCTTTTTCCCTGAAGTGAAACTGCTCATTTCGATCGAGGCGCAGATCCCGCCTGAGGAATAGCCGGGAGGCTGCTCGCTCATCGCGGGTCTCGCTTCCTAGCACGGTAAACATCCGGATGCCTGCGGCGCAGCGGCAGGTGTCCGGTGTTGAATTTGAAGGTCGTCCCCGGATAGCGCGCGCCAGTGGGTAGTTCCATACTGCCCCCATGATGAAAACGATCCCGATCCAACTGAACGACGATCAGCGCTGGCACGCCGTGCGTTCACGCGATGTTTCGCTCGACGGCGAGTTCGTGTACGCGGTCAGGACCACCGGCGTCTTCTGCCGCCCGTCCTGCCCATCCCGTCTGTCGAGACGCGACAACACGGAGTTCTACTCGTCCGCCCCGGCCGCTATCGCTGCCGGCTACCGGGAATGCAAGCGCTGTCGGCCGGCTGATATGACCCAACATGATCCTCGTGCGAAGACGATCCGGGACGCGTGCGCGATTATCGAAGCGGCGGAAGAAACGCCTACCGCAAAGCAGCTGGCTTCCACTCTCGGATTGAGCGCGTCGCATCTTCGTCGTGAGTTCAAGCGCTTAACAGGCGTCACTTTGCGCGAGTACGCCGCAGGAATACGCATCGAACGTCTACAGAAGGCGCTTCGGCAAGGACAAGCTGTTACCGATGCGATCTTCGAGGCCGGTTACGGATCCGGCAGTCGCGTGTATGAGAACTCAAATAGAACTTTGGGAATGACGCCTGCGCAATATCGCGACGGCGGACCCGGTGTTTCAATCTCGTTCACGACTGCGCCGTCATCCCTGGGACTCATAATGGTTGCGGCAACGGAACGCGGCATATGCTGTATCGAGTTCGGCGAAGATAACGACTCGCTCGTCGACAGCTTGTCGAATCGATTTCCCGCGGCTCACATAGAACGCAACGAAAGCGAGTTAGAGGAATGGCTCGCGAAGATCACGGACTTCATAGCTACGCCCCGTGCCGGCTTGTCGCTTCCTCTCGACATTCAGGGAACCGCGTTTCAGAGACGCGTATGGAAAGCGTTGCAAGTGATCTCGATCGGCTCGACCGTAAGCTACAGCGAGATTGCCGCTGAGATCGGCCAACCGAAAGCTCACCGCGCGGTGGCGCGGGCCTGTGCGGCGAATCCGATCGCAGTTGCCATACCGTGCCATCGTGTACTGAGGTCTGACGGCAGCCTCGGCGGCTACCGCTGGGGACTCGAGCGAAAAGAAAAGTTATTGGCTCGCGAGCGAGCCGCCCGTTCAGATTCCGACTAGCGACAGAAGCTCCGGATCATAAGTTTCCCGCGCTTCGTCGTAGAGCGGCTCAACAGCAGCTTTGAATTCCGCGAGCTGATCATCCGACAAGTGCAGGATCTCACCTCCGGCCGCTCCGATCGCTTCGGCCGCATCGATCTCTTCCTGATCTTTCATCTCACGTTGAATCGCGACTGCGTCCGCTACGGCGGCTCGGAGCTCCTCCTGAACCTCAGACGGCCATGAATCGAACGACTGTCGATGAAGGAAAATCGGTCGGGACAAATAGAAATGGTTCGTCTCGGTGTGAAACTCGTGGAAGTTGTGAACGCCGTAGGTAACCGTGTTCGCGAACGGATTCTCCTGTGCGTCCAGCGTACCGCCAACCACGCCTTCGATCGCCTCGCTGAGATCCATGATCTGCGGATCCGCACCGAGCAACGAGAACGTCTTCGAGTGAACTTCGCTCGGCAATACGCGCATCTTCAGTCCGGCGAGGTCCTCCGGCGTACGGATCGGTCGCACGCGATTCGAGATATGACGGAAGCCATTCTCAAAGTAACCGAGGATCCGGTAGTTCATATTCGCTTCGATTGCGTCCGCCAGCCGACGCCCGAACTCACCATCCATCGCTGCGCGTGCTTCTTCATTCGATGAGAAAAGAAAGGGCAGGTCGGCGAGGCCGAGTTCAGGGACTCGATCTGTCAAGTAGCTGCTCGATTGATAGCCGAGCGATAAAATTCCGTCTTCTACGAGATTCAGAATCTCGAGACCGCGATACCCTACATCCATGATGTTGTAGACGTAACGGACGTCGACGTCGTCGCCGAACTTCTCCGTGAGCCGATCGCCGATTCGCTTCAACGCGAGACTAAAACTCGTCGTCGGAGGACCGTAGCCGCCCATCAGTATCCGGACGGGCCCGTCGCCGGAAGCGCTGCTTTGAGCGTTGGCGTTCAGCCAGCTACCGGTCAACGTGCCGGCTCCCAGTAACGTGGAAGTCTTGAGAAACTTTCTTCTGGACATGAGAACTCCGGATTTGTTTGTCGGTCAGTCTCCCATTGCCACTCGGAGCCTGTCAACGCGACGTCAGCGGAACGCTCGGCAACCCGCGGTACGCCTGCAAAAAGCCGTGTCACATCGTCTGAGATGCCGGTACACTGATACCTACGTCTGCGTTGAGGGGAGCGTGAGATGATTGAGCAGCTACGGAGAATTCTGGTAACTCTCGCCTTTGTACCGTTGTACGCTACTGCGCACCATGGGCCGCCGGACAGCGCGCTGCTCTACCAAAGATCGCAGATTCTCGAGTTCGAAGGCGAGATCACAGAAGTTCTCTGGCGCAACCCGCATATCCGCTTTCGCATGGAGATCCCGGGCGAAGACGGGAACCCTGTCGTTCGTGAGATGGAAATCGGACCTAACCCCCGTTCGATGCGCCGCGCCGGTGTGTCGGAGGACATTCTGAGCGTCGGATCTCGAGTCAGGGTCGCCGGATACACGTCTAAGCGCGATCCCAATTCAATGGGCATCGTTCACCTCCTGCTACCGACGGGCGAGGAACTGACGCACGGCGGTCGCGCTCCTCGCTGGAGTGGTGAAACGCTATCGATGGATCAGTCCCAAACGCCCGATGCGGACGCAGTCGCCGCGGCACGCGATTCTGCAGCGGGGCTTTTCCGGGTCTGGAGCAACGTCCCTGGCATCTATCCGCGCCCGCCGACGACGTCCTACACAGGCTTTCTAACGAACCGGGGCCAAGCGCTTGCAGCGGAGTACAATGCGGTCACTGATAATCCGGAGCTCGAGTGTCGAACGGGAATGCCGTCGACGATGTTCGACCCAGGGCAACTGACCTTCGAGCAGCAGGGAAACCGCATCGTAATCAGTGTCTACGAATACGATTCGGTGCGAACCGTCCACATGAACGAGTCCTCAACTCCTGACGACGTAGTACCGTCGAATCTCGGATTCTCGATCGGGCGCTGGGATGGCGACGATCTCATCGTCACGACGACACACCTCAACTACGCTTATCTCGACGCATATGGAACTCCGCTATCTCCTAACGCGTCTCTCGTCGAACGCTTTTCGGTCACAGGTAACGGCCAGCGCCTGGAGTACTCGATGACGGCAACGGATCCGGAAATGTATACGGAACCGGTAACGCTTGAACGTTTCTGGCGATGGACGCCGGAGATCGAGTACGAGCCATTCGACTGCGGTGACTGGAGCGAGTAGCAGCGCCACTGCGACAAGAGGACACAGATTTGGATATCCTGAGCGGCTTGCTACTCCTCGGTGTCGTCATCGGCATCATCGCTATCGTCGCGAGAGAACTGTTTGACGAGTCGATCTCGGGACTGACGGCCGTCTACTCCCGCGAGTCGCCCAACCCGGTCGAAAAGGGCCTCGTCGGTTCCGTTGGCAAGATTATCGAAGCACCGCAAGAGGCGGGTGCAACGCTTCGCGTCAGAATCGGCATGGAGATATGGAGTGCGCAACTCCGGTCCAGCGACGACGCCACTGTGACTGTTGGTAGCGAAGTCAAAGTCATAGCCGCCGATGGAATGGTCCTCGATGTCGAGAGAGTCTAGACGGACCGACTTCCCGAACCAGAATGTCGCGTTTCGCCTTGACCGCTAAACGGCACCGCTTTATTAATCTCTCGAATCAGGCTAGCCTGCGCGCGTTGAACACTGCAACGGACTGATACCGTGACGAAATCCCCTGAAATCGAGCCGAGCCGTCAGCTCAAGGATGTCCGCTATGAAATTCGCGGACAGCTCGCCAGGCGCGCCCACGAGATGGAGCTTCAGGGCTATGAGATCCTGTCACTGAACATCGGCAATCCTGGCTTGTTCGGGTTTCGCACGCCGGAAACGATGCGTCTCGCGATGATCGAGAACCTCAATGGCAGCGAGGCGTATTGTGGCCAGAAGGGGATTTTTCCCGCACGTGAAGCCGTCGTCATGCAGCAGCAGAGCCGCGGCGTAATGGATGTCACGGCGGAGCACGTCTTCATCGGCAACGGCGTCAGCGAGCTCATCGATCTCACCCTTCGCGCGTTGCTCAATGAGGGCGACGAAGTCCTGGTCCCGAGCCCGGATTATCCCCTGTGGACTGCCGCGACAACGCTCAACGGCGGAAAAGCCATCTACTATCGCTGCGATGAATCGAATGAGTTTATGCCGGACCCGAACGAGGTGGCAGAGCTCATCACACCGAGAACCCGTGCGATCGTCATCATCAACCCGAACAACCCGACTGGCGCTGTCTACAGCCGCGAGTGCCTGACCGAACTGGCGGCGCTCGCGGATCGGCACGATCTTATTGTGCTTAGCGACGAGATCTACGATCAGATGGTCTACGACGACGCGGAATTCGTGCCAATGGCAACGCTCTGCGAGAGCGCGCTCTGCGGAACGTTCAGTGGCTTGTCGAAGGTGTATCGTGCCTGCGGATATCGCGTTGGCTGGGTCTCATTCAGCGGTGCGCTGGATCGTGCCGGCGACTTCATCAACGCGCTGGACCTCTTGGCAGCGCTACGGCTCTGCAGCAACGTCCCAGGCCAGTGGGCGGTGCAGACGGCGCTGGGCGGCTACCAGAGCGTGCGGAAGCTCTGTTCGCCCGGTGGGCGCTTGTACGAATCGCGCGAGGCGCTCGTCGACGGTGTCGAAGCCAGCAGTTTCCTGAACGTTGTCGCACCGAAAGGCTCGATGTACGCGTTCGTCGGCGTCAATACTGACAAATTACCGAATTTCGACGACGAAGCGTTCGCGCTGGAGTTACTCGAGCAGCAACACGTACTAGTCGCCCCGGGCTCGAGCTTCAATACCGATTACCGCGATCATTTCCGCGTGACAACGCTACCGGACGACGAGACACTGAGGGACGTCTTCGCACGTATCGAAACGGTCCTAAAGCACATGTCGACTCGCCCAGCTAAACTCGAATCAGCATAAATATTCAGCTTTATCTATCTGAAAATAAATGCTAAATGACCTGTCGGACCACCTGGCCGATGGCGCTGAAATCGTCGTCGGTAGCGGTCTGGCAGCGCGCCAGCTCGAAGCCTCCCTCACTCAGGACAGTTTGCCGTCACGAGGCTCGGCTTCGGCCAGCTCGGGCCTGATAGCCATTGAGCCGTGGATACTCGGACTCTGGCGCGAGCTGTCCATCGCTGATCGGAATATCCTGTCGACCTCTCAGACGCACGCACTGTGGCGGAGAGTCGTGGCCGACTCGGCGGAGGCAGCCGAACTGATTGGTGTCGACAGTGCGGCAAGTTGGGCCTCTGACGCATGGCAACGACTGTGGGCTTACGAGCTCGATCCGCGCCGTCTCTCTGCTCGCGACGGCGATTCCGAGTTCGGCGCATTTCTTCGCTGGGCAAGTGAGTTCCGGGACGTTCTCGATCAGAACGACTGGATCGACAGCGCGCTGGTTCTGGACGAATTACTTCGCGTTCCGGATCTCCATGCGAGCTCAAGCCCACCGATTATCTGGGCGGATCTCGGGGAGCTGACACCGGCGCGGAGGTCACTCTACGAGAGGCTGCAACGCGCCAACCGCGATATATCGACCTGGGAACCGCGTCAACGCGACCCGCGAGGTCGCCGCGTCGGGCTCGCTGACGCCGAACAGGAGCTCGCGGTGGCAGCAGAGTGGGCGGCTCGATCTCTCGCCCAAAACCGCCGCCAGCGGCTCGCGATCGTCGTCTCGCGCTCGGACCCCCGGCGTCATGCGGTCGCCCGGGTCCTCGATCGCGCTCTGGATGCCGGCTCGGCTTCACTGACGTCGCAAGCGGCGCCCGGCTACTTCGAGCCGAGAGGTACGCCCGCGGCAGACAATCCGGCTGTCGGAGCGGCTCTCAACGCGCTCGAGCTCTTGAGTCCGCGGGGCAGGTTCACGCATTTAAGCCGCTGGCTGCGAAGCCCGTTCTTCGTACCCGATTCCGACGACGATCTCGAGCGCGCCAGGATCGAGCGGGATCTTCGTCTGAAGCCTTTGTCGCAACTCGGATTTCGCGACGCCTTCTATCACGGAGGGTTGGAAACCACTCTGCGCGAATCCTCGATCGGAACAGAGCGGCGGCTGCGGCGCGCACTCGAACTTGTCGTCATCGATCAAACGCAGCAACGAGCGACACCGACTCGCTGGGCCCGCATCTGGCAGGAAGCCCTGTCCGAGCTCGGCTGGCCCGGCGATCAGACGGATGCTGAATCGCGTTCGCTGCCTGTATGGGATACCGCACTCAACGACTTTTGCCTTTTGACTCCAATCGTCGGCGCGCTGTCGATGCCCGAGGCATTGGCGGAGTTCGAACGCACGGTCACGGAACCGCGAGCCACCGGGCCGGTCCCGATTTTCGGACTCACGATTCTGGAGCGACCGGAAGACGTCGCAGCCGGTTACGACGCGGTATGGGTTACAGGAATGACGGATGCCGAATGGCCAAGCCCAGCGACACCGAATCCCTTGCTGCCTTTGCATCTTCAGG
>CAJIBS010000461.1_pt1 | contig 29900 bp, 24 predicted proteins | sample 9199411 | NCBI WGS metagenome assembly CAJIBS01 (sample SAMEA7708312, study PRJEB35096) | sediment metagenome | biome: marine neritic benthic zone biome [ENVO:01000025]; feature: sediment [ENVO:00002007]; material: shallow marine sediment [ENVO:03000034] sea grass bed [ENVO_01000059] ... | reverse complement strand
TCTATCGCCCGGGATTTTATAGAGCGGCGCGTCGGCGACAGGATCGGCCTGATCCTTTTCGGCCGTGAGACCTACCTGCAGACACCGCTGACTTTCGATCGGGCCACAGTGCAGATCTTGCTGGATGAAGCCGTAATCGGACTCGCAGGGCAGGAAACTGCCATCGGTGACGCGATCGGTCTCGCGATACGCACGTTGAGTGACGCCGACGTGCAGGAGAATCGCCGCGTACTGATCCTGTTGACCGATGGAGCCAATACAGCCGGGGCTATCGATCCACTCAAGGCAGCCGAACTCGCGCGTGATCGCGGCATGGTTATCTATACGATCGGTATCGGTGCGGACTCCGTCATGGTGCGTTCGCTTTTCGGTGTGCGCGAGGTGAACCCGTCGGCCGATCTCGATGAGCAAACACTCACGACGATTGCCGAAGGTACGGGTGGACGCTACTTCCGGGCTCGGGATATCGATGAATTTCAGCGCATCTACTCCATTCTCGATGAGCTTGAGCCGGCTGCAGGCGAGGAGAGCGGCTTCAGGCCGGTCTCGGAGCGTTACCATTGGCCGCTAAGCGCTGCGTTCATGCTGAGTTTGCTTTGGGCGCTGGCCGCACTTCGACAAACCTTCGCCGAGACTGATGATGCGGTGGCAGGGCATGGCTGAGTTTCATTTCTTAAGACCGCTGTGGTTCATCGCGTTGCCGATAGGGCTCTGGCTCATATGGCGGCTGGTTCGTAGCGGCGGATTCGGTGGTCGATGGCGAACGATCGTCGACGAGGCGCTGCAACCCTATGTTCTAACGGGAACCGGCGTAGCTGTCAGGGAACGTCAAACAGCTATGCTCGCGGCAATGGCCGCATGGGTACTAGCGACCGTCGCTCTCGCAGGGCCAACGTGGGATCGGTTGCCGGTCCCGGCAGTCCGCTCCGAGGAAGCGCTCGTCGTCGTACTGGATCTCTCGCGTTCCATGGACGCCGTTGACGTTGAGCCGACACGCTTGACGCGGGCGCGCCTCAAACTCCTTTCGCTGCTGGAACGTCGCGAAGCGGGTCAGACCGGACTTGTCGTGTTTTCCGCACACGCTTTTACTGTCGCGCCGCTGACGACGGACGTCGACACTATCGCATTGCTCGTCGCCAGTCTTTCGAGCGACATTATGCCGAGCCGCGGTAGTTTTCCTGAAGCCGGTATGGACAAGGCCGCACAGTTGCTACGGCAGACCGGATTGCCGCGCGGCGAGATTCTGCTGATTACCGACAGCGAAGTATCGCCGACGAGTATTAACGTCGCGGAGCGCATCTATCGCGAGGGCTATACCGTGAACGTGTTGTCGGTCGGTAGCGCTGACGGTGGTCCGATCGTCGAGCCAGGCGGTGGCTTTCTCACCGACGACGTCGGTCAGGTCGTCGTTCCTCGGGTCGATACCGACATGCTGGCGCGACTTGCCCAGGCAGGCGGCGGGCGAATCGCGAGTTTGACGGCTGACGATCGGGATCTCGACTATCTCTTGTCGGGGGCGGTCGCCGGCGCAGGCGGTGGAATCGGGTCGGCAGAGTCCGAGATGTTCGAAATCGATTCCTGGCGCGATCAGGGTCTTTGGCTCGTACTGTTAATCGTTCCGCTCGTCGCGCTTGCTTTTCGACGTGGCTGGGTCGTTGCATTCGCCGTCTGCTTCGTCGTTCCCCTTCCCGAAGCTCGATCACAGGAGCTCGCGTGGGACGACCTTTGGCAGACTCGAGACCAGCAGGGTCAGCGGGCTTTCGATGTGGAAGAGCACGACAGAGCCAGTGAACTTTTCGATAATCGCGAGTGGCGCGCGGCCTCGCAATTCAGAGCCGAACAATTCGCCGAGAGTGCCGAGACGCTGGAAGGAGTCGACACTCCCGAAGCGCACTACAACCGAGGCAATGCGCTGGCTGGAGCGGGACAGATCAGCCCCGCGATCGAGGCCTACGAGCGGGCGCTCGAGCTCGATCCTGAGCATGAAGACGCGCGCTATAACCGCGACGTATTGTTGCAGCAACCGCAGCAGAACCAGTCGCAGTCCGGAGAAGGTGAGGGTGACAACTCCGAGCAGAACGATCAGCAATCCGAGCAACAGCCCACGACGGGTGAACCAGGTGACGAAGACCAGCCACAGAATGCGCAGAACTCCGATCAGGAATCGGAGCAGCAGCAGTTAGCGGCCGAGCAGAACGATTCGGAGCAAGCCGAGCAGGAAGAGATACCTCAGGGCGAGATGCCTACAGCCGGTGAGCTGGAAGAATGGGAAGACGAGCAGGCTGCCGAGCAGTGGCTGAGGCGTATCCCTCAGGATCCTGGCGGACTGTTGCGCAGAAAATTCCTGTATCAGTATCAACGGCTCGGTGTCGATCAGGACGGGAACTACGTGTGGCCCGGAGACGAGTTACAGCCATGGTAGCCCGTATTCTGAACTCGCTTGCTGTCTTTATCGCGCTGCTCTTCACGACGAGTGCGCTCGGACAGGATATTTCCTTGCAAGCCGTCGTCGATCGTAGCGTCGTGCAGGAGAACGAGTCGTTCACTTATCTGCTTCGCGCTCAGGGCTCGACCAGAGAAGAACCCGATCTTTCGCCGCTTGCCGCTGATTTCGACATATTGCAGCGGTCGCGTAACACGAGCATACAAATGGCCGGTGGCCAGACCATGCAGACGACCGAGTGGAATCTACAACTCATGCCTCGCGAGCCGGGTTCATTCACCCTGCCGCCGATTATCCTCGCGGGGTCGCTGTCCAATCCCGTTGAGATCGAAGTGCTTCCCGCGCCCGATACCGCGGCTGCCGGCGACATCTTTATCGAAGTAACGGTGACGCCGAGCGACCCCTATGTTCAATCTCAGGTCGTTTACACGATGACGCTCTATCGTGGCGTGAGCACTGGACGATCGTCGTTGACGTTGCCCGAAGTCAGCGGTGGCGAAGCGATTATCGAAAAGCTCGGACAGGACCGGGAATTCCAGACCGTCTTCGAAGGCCGCAGTTTTGTCGCTCTGGAGCGCCGCTACGCGATCTTTCCACAGGCGTCCGGACCGATGACGATAGACCCGGTCACATTCGAAGCCGTTGTCGTTTCGCCCTCTGGTTTCTCTAACGTTCAGCGTTATCGCTCCGACGCGGTCGAGCTGTCCGTGCGGTCCGCCGTTCCGCCGCCCGCGGAATTCGCCAATGCTGCATGGCTGCCCGCGCAATCGCTATCGATAGAAGAGCGGTGGAGCTCCGCCGACACTGAGCTGACGTCCGGTGTCCCGCAGACGAGGACGTTAACTATCGACGCGATGGGCGTACTCGAGACGCAGCTTCCGGATCTCGAGATCCCACAATCCGACAGTATTCGCCAGTACGGCGACCAGCCTGAAATGATCCGTGAACCGGAACAGGATGGACTACGGTCGCGGCGCATCGAGCGTTTCGCCGTGCTCGCTCAATCGGCGGGATCTCACGTATTGCCGGAGGTCGAACTGCCCTGGTTCAATGTGGCAGATGAATCCTGGCAGGTCGCCAGCGTCCCGGCCCGATCGTTTGTGGTGCTGCCCGGGGCGGAGCCTGTCGCGCTCGCGAATGAGGCGGTCGATTCCGAAGTGGCGCAACCGCCCGCCGACGCACCATCGGTCGGTATCTGGCAGGGCGTGAGCGCCGGCCTGTTCCTGCTCTGGCTCGCGACTCTGGCGTTCGCGATGCGGATGCGTCAGCCGGCAGTCTCGCCGCCGCAAAAGGCAGCCGAGCCTCCGCCTGCGCGCTCGACAAATCGCCGCTTGCTGCGCGGGATACGCGAAGCCTGCGACGATAACGACGGTAGTCGCGCGCGGCGACTGCTGCTCGAGTGGGGCGATGTTCGGTTCCCTGATGAAGCTCCCACGAGTCTAGGCGCGCTAGCGGCGCTGCTTCCCGAAGCGCTCGCGCGGCCTATCTCCGATCTCGAACGCGATCTCTATGGTCCCGGTTCCGGAGAGTGGGACGGTCAGGAATTGCGGGCAGCGATCAAGAACGTCGACTCGGTCGATCGCGCATCGGACATGACGTCCGGCGACGGCCTGCTTCCGCTATACCGCTAGATCTCGACGACACCCGTACCCCTATTCTTGTGATCTGCTCAGGTTAGCGATTATCGTGCCTGCTCTCTCGATGATCGTGTATTCGACGTATGCGACGCGATTCCGCGAACTCTACCCGCAAATAGCGATCCTTAGCGTTTCCATTCTCGGGATAGCTGTCGCGTTCAAGGCGCAGACAGCCGCGCGTCAACCGGTCTGACTTCAATCTACCACTTTCCGGTATTTTCCATCGATACCCAAGGTTCCTTCTCCGGCAGACGGCCACCTTTCTGCAGAAGCTCGATGGAGACGTTATCGGGAGATCGGATGAATGCCATCCATCCGTCTCGCGGCGGCCGATTAATCGTCACTCCCTCCGCCATGAGCTTCTCGCAAAGCGCGTAGATATCGTCGACTTCGTAGGCGACGTGACCGAAGTTGCGTCCCTCTTCGTAGTCTTCGTGATCCCAGTTATAGGTCAGCTCCAGAGGGCATTCTTCCTGTCCCTCTGGCGCTACGAATACCAGCGTGTATCGGCCCGCTTCGCGGTCGTCTCGTCGCGTGACCTTGAGCCCGAGTTTGTTGCAATAAAAATCGAGCGACGCATCGAGATCGCTGACTCTGACCATTGTGTGGAGATATTTCACGACCTATCCTCCGCCTTGAGTTCACGCGAGTATGCCGAACTATAGCCACTTACTGAAAGGTCGCCTAGCACTCAACGAGAATCACCCAGCCGAAGAAGCACTAACAGCGAATGCAAGACCGACGCATCATATTTGTCCCCGGGATGAAGCCGAAGCCGCACTCGGAAGTTCATCGCCATGAGCTGCTGCGTGCGATAGCTTCCGGCCTGTCGCGGGTCGAGCCCGAGCTCGCCGACGAGTTCGCAGGCGAGGCCGATCTTTTTCGGCTCGTTTCATGGACCTATGCGTTCTACGGGCGCCACGCCGACATCGAGGTCGATCGCCACGGCATCGAGAAACTGCTGCGGTCGCCTGAACCGAACGCGGATGATATTGCGGAGATCGAATCGGTTGCCAGAAAGGTAGGACGCTGGGTTCGGGTTCTCGGTGACGCCATGCCCTGGTTCGGTCGTGTCATCGCCAAACCGGATATGCGATTGACGATGAGCGAGGCGCACCGATATCTGTCCAACCGTCGTGGTGTAGCCCGGGCGATCCGTTCCATGGTCAAGACAGAGCTGGAGGAAGCCTGGCGGGATGACTGTCGCGTGCTGCTGATCGGTCACAGCCTCGGCTCGGTTATCGTTTACGACTCGCTCTGGGAGTTGTCACACGTCGACAAGTCTGCGGGTAGAGTCGACCTGCTCATGACGCTCGGGAGTCCGCTAGCGACCCGGTTCATCGCACACCATGTTCGGGGCGCGAAATACTCCGGAGCTCAGCGGTATCCTGCGAACATCGATCATTGGGTGAACGTGGCCGCGCGTGCTGAGATGACCGCTCTGCATCCCGAGCTAAGTCCTTATTATCGCGAGATGCTGGAACTCGGCTTGCTTCAGTCTCTCGAGGACAAACCGGATATCTACAATCACTTCCATGGCGACCTTGGGCTCAACGTGCACAAGTCCTACGGTTACCTCGCCAACTCGGTCGTTGCCGGGATTCTCGCGGCCTGGTTGTCGGGTTCTACTCGAGCTGGGGCTCAATGAGAATGTCGATTCGGCGATTTCGAGCACGACCCTGGGGGGTCTCGTTGTTCGCTATCGGCCGCGTTTCGCCGTAACCGACAGCGCTAATCCGGAAAGACGGGATGTTGAATTCAGTGCTCAGGTAATCACCCACGGCTTCGGCGCGCGTGCGTGACAAGGCCATGTTGGCACCATCGCTGCCGTAGGAATCGGTGTGGCCTTCGATGATCAGTTGCGATCGCGGGAAGATTTCTACTGCGTTGACAACTTTTGAAAGCAGCGGTTGATATTCGGCATCGACGTCTGCCTGGCCACTCTCGAAGGTCAGACCGACCAAACGCATGATGATGTTGTTTCCTTCGCGATAGACGAGAGCCTCTTCTCTGGAGAAAAGAGTCTCGATCTGAGTGAACTGCTCTCTAATTCTGGCCTCGGCTTCGAGACGCTGAACGAGCGCAACGCGCTCTTGAGATACTCCGCCCAACTGCTCATCGAGCGATCGGATTTCTTCTTCGAGCGCTACGATTCGCATGTGACTTTCGGCGACATCGTTATCGAGTTGCTGCTCACGCTGCCGGTTGTCCTCGATGAAAGCGACCAGCTCCATGGTCACGGGCTCAGTGCCACCATCCAGCTGGGCAACACGATCCGCCGCCGCGGCGATCTGTGTCAGAGGTTCTTCGTAAGCGAGGATGATTTGTTCTTCTGTCCAGTCATCGTCGCGTAGCAACTGGATGCGCTCAGCGAGATAGATCGCATGCCGAGCTTCGTAGTTGGCCTGCTGGGCGAGACTTCGAGGCAAGTCCGTGTCGTAGCGATTGTTGTTGAGCTCCTCCTCGGCCTGTGTCAGAAGTAACGAAGCTCTGTCGAACGTAATCGGCGCATAGCGCGGAACTCTGGCTTGCTCCGCTTGCGCGAGCAGGGCGCGCGTCTGACTCAGATACTGCGCCTTGATGGCAGTAAGCTCCGCATCCCTGAACAGCGTTTCCGCTTCATCCGCTCGCGTTCGAGCGCCTCGAATATTGCCCGACTCGAGACGACGAGCGGCGCTGTCGAATAATTCCTCAGCTTCCACCCACATCGCGGCGGCGAATCGATCGGCCTGCGCTTCCGATGCGTCGTCGCGAGTCTTGATCAGCGACGCAAGCGTTATGTCCGCTATCTCCGATGCTTCTGTCGCACCGCCGAACGCTGCGACAGCGTCATCGAGTTGGTTTCTGATGCGATCGAGGTTACGGCCCCGTTCGAGATCCGCTTCCGCGTCCGCATAAGCTTCCAGACCGTCTTCGTAAAGCCCAGGAGAAAGTAGTCTCGCGTTAGCGGCCTCCGCCGACGCCCTGGCTGAATCCGCTTCGGCGAACAGAGTATCGCGAAGATCCTGTTGCGAAAAAGCGCTTTGGGCGACCAGCAGCCCCAGCGCCAGCGTGAGAATTCGACTCATCGATAGTACTCGCAGCTTATTCCTATTGTCTCTATATAGCCTGCGGGGAATATGTCAAGGGAATTCTCCGAATTGCCCGGTCCTCGCGCGGTTTCCGGGACGGGATTGCCGGCAAGTTCACGTTCCGAAGCAGCGGAATTCCCCCCTCCTGGGAAACTGTGGATCGAGTCACAGCTCATACGATAGCGGCTACCTAGACTGCTCCTCATGGGAGTTAAGTATTACACGCATTTCGTGCTGACTGGCGAGGCCGAGGTTGGGTCTCGACAGGAATTCAGCGGTGTCGTTGAGGTTAACCAGTCTACGGAAAGCCGCTACGAGCCGAAAGAGATCGAAGCGCTTCTCGCAAGAAATTTCGACCTCGATTCGAACGACGTGTGCCTGATCAATTGGTCGCGATTGCAATAGCGCGGCAAATCGGAGTTTACTGATATTGGAACCCGGCGACCCGCCGGGTTTTTTTGTTCCGGCCTAGTTGTCCTGAGTCGTGGAAATGACGCTCTCGTACTCGACCGCCACGACGCAGTAACGCGCGACTCCATCCGGAGCATGCACTTCGAACTCGTCGTCCAGCGCCTTTCCCATCACCGCGACTCCGAGCGGTGAGTCCATGCTTGTGTAATTTGGTGAGCGATCGAACTCGTCCGGGCCAACAAGCCTGAATCGGTGACGGTCCCCGACGCTGTCTTCGAGCTCGAACCATGCCCCGAAATAAACACGCGACGTGTCCGACGGCGTAGCGCTCACGACCTGAATGCCTTCTAGTCGCTTGCGTAAGTAGCGCACGCGTCTGTCGATCTCTCCTAGCTGCTTCTTGCCGTAGATGTACTCAGCGTTCTCAGACCGGTCTCCCTGAGCTGCCGCTTCTGATACGGCGCGCGTTACTTCGGGTCGTTTGACTCGCCAGAGAAACTCGAGTTCTTCGCGAAGTGCCGCCGCTCCTTCGGGCGTAATGTACTTGGATCGCGGGGGGCTCGGTGGTCGGTATCGGCCCATGGGACGCTTCCGAGAATTCCGTGAGATAATGAAAGATCTTCAATAATAGCGAACAACTCTGATCGTGAGTGAATTCCGCGGAATACCCGTTGTCGGTACAGGCTCGAAGTACCGCACGGAGCAGGGCTTTACGGCTATCAAGAATGGCGTGAAGACCCGCAGCGACCGCTCGCCGGCTAAGCACGGCGGCAAACCGCCGTGGCTCAAGGCGAAGATACCCGCGGGCGAAAAATATTCTTCGGTTCGGAACACGGTGCGCGAACACCGACTCGCCACGGTCTGCGAAGAGTCCATGTGTCCGAATATTGGCGAGTGCTGGTCGGCTGGTACTGCAACATTAATGTTGATGGGTGCGGTCTGTACGCGCGCCTGCCAGTTTTGTGCCGTCGATACCGGAAACCCGGGCGGCTGGCTCGATCTGGATGAGCCAGAGAATGCGGCTCGCTCTGTTGAGCTCATGGGATTGAAGTATGTAGTTCTGACATCCGTGGATCGTGACGACCTCTCGGACGGCGGCGCGCGTCACTACGCATCGTGCGTTAGGGCCATCAAGCGTCGTTGTCCGGAAACGGTAGTCGAGGCGCTAACGCCCGATTTCGGTGGTGTATTCGATAGTGTGGAGACGGTACTCGATTCCGGACTCGAGGTTTTCGCGCAGAACGTCGAGACTGTCAGGCGCCTGACCCACCCCGTTCGCGATCCTCGAGCAAGCTATGCGCAGACATTGGCGGTCCTCGAGCATGCGAAGCGTTACCGACCCGACGTTCTTACCAAGACGAGCCTCATGCTCGGACTAGGCGAGCGAGAGGACGAAATACGAGAGACACTCTCCGATCTGCGGTCGATCGGCCTCGACATCGTGACATTCGGTCAGTACCTGAGACCGACCGCAAACCACCTCGTAGTCGAGCGTTACGTTTCGCCGGAGGAGTTCGAGCGCTACCGCCAATGGGGCCTCGATGCCGGGTTCCTGGAGGTCGTGTCGGGGCCGCTCGTACGCTCGAGTTATCGTGCAGAGCGCGTGTTCGAACAAAACAACGTCGGGCTCTGATCCAAGATTCCGTATCACTTCGCTGACGAGATGCCATGATCGAGTTCTTATCCGAGTACGGTCTGTTCCTAGCTAAGCTCGCTACAGTTGTGGCAGGAATTCTCGTCGTCATCGGGTTCGCAACGGCGTCGGCCAAGCGCAGTGCTCAGCATGATGGTCTCGAGGTCAAGAACCTGAACCGCAGGTTCGAGAAGCTCGGCGACGCGATCAGAAGTTCGGTGCAGGGCAAATCCAAGTACAAGAAGGAAGCGAAGGAGCGTCGCAAGGCCGAGAAGAAGCGCGATAAGGAAGGATCCGAGCGCAGTCGCGTATTCGTCCTGGACTTCAAGGGTGACATACGCGCTTCCGCGACGGCGTCACTTCGTGAAGAAGTATCCGCAATACTCGGCGTAGCAACAGCTGAAGATAAAGTACTGCTGAGGCTGGAGAACGCCGGCGGGACGGTGCACGAACATGGGCTCGCCGCGTCGCAGTTGCTGCGTTTGAAGGATCACGGTATCCCGCTGATCGTTGTAATCGACAAAGTTGCGGCCAGTGGCGGGTATCTGATGGCCTGCGCGGCCGATCGAATTCTGGCTGCGCCGTTCGCGATTGTAGGATCGATCGGTGTTATCGCGCAGCTACCGAACTTCAACCGGCTTCTCGAGGAGAAAGGAGTCGACTTCGAACAGGTCACGGCGGGACGCTACAAGCGTACGCTTACGGTGTTTGGCAAGAACACCGAAGAAGGACGAGAGAAGCTCAAAGAAGAGATCGAAGATGTTCATGATCTGTTCAAGAGCCAGATCGCGGAGCACAGACCGCAGATCGATCTGGACAAGGTCGCGACCGGGGAGCATTGGTACGGCTTACGCGCCGTTAACCTGAACCTTGTCGATGAAATTCGCACGAGCGACGATTTTCTGTCCGAGGCCGCCGGCGACTTCGATCTCTATAGTGTCGTCTACAAGAGACGCCGCTCGTTTCCCGAGCGCGTCATGGGCGGTGTCGATTCGTTGTTGTCGCGCTGAGTCGTTCAGCGCCTGAAGCAGAATGATCCCGCTGAAGGACGACAATCCGACGTCTCTCCAGCCGCGAGTAACGCTTTCGGTCATCGGTCTCTGTGTGCTCGTGTTTCTATGGCAGATGTCGCTCGGTCCGGAAAGCGGTCAGGCGGCCGTGTATGCACTCGGGTTCATTCCGGCCGTGTTGTTCGGAATCGCGGAGCTTCCAGATCAGCTGGTATGGGTGCCCGCGCCCGCGACGGTCTTTACGTCCATGTTTCTTCATGGCGGCTTGCTGCATCTTGGCGGCAACATGCTCTATCTGTGGATCTTTGCGGATAACGTCGAGGACAGTATGGGGCACGGTCGTTTCGTGTTGTTCTACTTGCTTTGCGGAATTGCCGCAGCGATGGCGCAAGCGGCTCCAGCAACGAATTCAACGATTCCGATGATCGGCGCGAGCGGAGCGGTATCGGGCGTTCTCGGCGCCTACGTTCTGCTCTACCCTCATGCGAGAATCCTCGTGGCCGTTCCGCTGGTCGTCGTTCTCTATACGTTAAGACTACCGGCGATTCTCGTCCTCGGTATCTGGTTTGCGGGTCAGTTGTTGAGTTCGCTCGCTGCGCCGGCTGCCGGTGGCGGCGTTGCGTTCCGCGCTCATGTCGGCGGTTTCGTTGCGGGACTGGTGTTGATCAAGCTGTTTTCTCGGCATCGGCTGGGACTCGATTTCTCCTCAAGACGCTGACAGTGACGTAGCTGCAACTTGGTTGGGGGGCGGTTATGATAGGTCTTTCCCAGCTGCGAACGTCATGGCGGTCGATTCTTCCGACTACTCCACCTCCGGTGCTGAGCGCCAGATCGACGCCAACCGACCGATTCCGCTATCCGGCACTACGGTAACGGCGTTTATTGGCAGGACCCAACGCGGCCCCCTGAACGAGCCCGTACGAATCGGAAGCTTCGAGGAGTACCGGCGCGTCTTCGGTGGCCACAGTTCGTTCAGCTATCTTAGTCACGCAGTCCAGCACTACTTTCAGCACGGCGGTCGTCTAGCAGTCGTCGTTCGCGTAGCGAACCGAGCAGTACGTGCGACGCTCGAGCTACCGGCCGGAGATAATGCGCTGCGACTGCAAGCGCGGGAGCCGGGCAATTACTGTTTTCTTCGTGCTTCAGTTGATTACGATGGTCTTGACAGCGACAACCACCGATTCAATCTGGTCGTGCAACGAATCGCGCGTCCGGGGTCGCAGTTGGTCGAAGACCAGGAGTTCTTTCACGCGTTGTCCTTCCTAGAGGGAGACAAGCGGTATTTCGCTGACGTCGTCGCAGCTTCGGCAATGGTTCAGCCGGTCAGACCGTTTCCGCAGCAGCGGCCAGAGGCGACAATAGCAACGCACCCGGGACAGCCGATACCTTACGTTGAGATGAGCGCAAATGGCTCGGACGGCGAAGAGCTGACCGATTACGATGTCATCGGCGCTGGCGACGAAAGCACGGGACTTTTCGCTCTCGATTCCGTCGAGCAGGTAGACCTTATATGCATACCGCCAGAACCTGTGGGCCGAGATCTCGGAATTACGAGTTTTATCGCTGCCGAGCGTTACAGTGAGCAGCGCCACGCGATGCTCGTGTGGGACCCGCCCTCGTCGTGGACATCTGCAGATGCCGCCTTGCTAGGTCTGCGAAATTCCGGCTTCGAAAGCCAGAACGCGCTGACCTACTATCCGCGAGTTCGCTTCAGCGAACGAGGCGGTCGAATCAAAGACGCAGTGCCTGCCTGCGGTGTCGTCGCGGCGCTGCTCAGCCAGCATGACCGAGCAGGACTGTGGCGCTCATTCGAGCATAGCGACATGCGGCTTAAAGCTGGACTTTCGCCATCCGACGACATCGACGAGCGAGCCGCGAAGTCACTGCAGCGCAATGGCATAAACTCGTTCCGGCACAGCGATAACGGATTCGCCGAGCTCTTCGGTGATGTCACTCTCGCGAGATCGCGTTCCGTCTCTGCGCTCTGGCAGCGACTCGATCGCCGTCGTCTCGCCTTCTTTATCTTGGCATCGGTAGAGCGCCGGGTTAGGGCGTATCTCGACAAGCCTTACGATCAGACGTCGTGGCAGGAAGTTGTTTTCCACGTCGGAGGGTTTCTTGAGGAGCTCTTCGCACGCGGCGCGCTGGCAGGCGCGCGCTCAGAACAAGCCTATGTCGTTCGTGCCGTCGCAGATCCTTCGAGGGGTGAATCGGCTTATCTGTTGCGTGTCGGTTTTGCGCTTGCGAATGCTGGAGAACTTCAGTTCTTCGATGTCTTCCCTGGCCCGCGCGGAGTCGAGAGCAGGCGCGCGCGCGCGACGGAAGCGGCGCGGCTCGCAGTTTAAATATCTCGCTCACCTTCGGTCATTCGGAGCGCCGTAGCCTCCACCTCCGGGCGTTTTAATGACGATCCGATCGCCGGGTTTTAGCTCGATCTCGGCCGTGTGACCGAGCGGTTCTGATTCACCCGTTGCCCGTACGACGCTGTTGGCTCCGGGTTCACCGTCGCCGCCACCAGCAAGTCCGGGCGGGCTGATGCGGCGTCGATTAGAAAGAATTGCCGCGGTCATTTCGTCGAGAAATCGAATATCCCTGACGATTCCGTCGCCACCATTGAATCTGCCGCGTCCGCCACTGCCATGGCGGATACTAAACTGCTCAAGCCTGACCGGATAACGCCACTCGAGTACCTCCGGGTCCGTTAGACGAGAATTGGTCATATGTGTATGAACCGCGCTGGCGCCGTCGAAGCCCGGTCCGGCGCCCGCACCACCGCAGAGCGTCTCGTAGTACTGGTAGCGAGAGTTGCCGAAAGTGAAGTTGTTCATGGTTCCCTGCGAAGCTGCGCAGGCCTTCAGTGCCGCCAACAACGCGTCGGTAATGCATTGCGAGGTTTCGACGTTACCGGCCACGACGGCCGCGGGGTAGCACGGGCTGACGAGGCTCGACTCGGGTAGCTTGATCTTGAGCGGTTGCAGACAGCCCGCGTTCAGTGGGATTGATTTCTTGACGAGTGAGCGAAAGACATAGAGTACTGCCGCCCGCGTAATTGCTGCTGGCGCGTTGAAGTTCGAAGCGCTTATTGCCGAGGTTCCTTCGAAGCTCACGACGGCGCTCTTGGTCTGCCGATTAACTTTGATGTCGACGTTAATGATTTCACCGCCGTCGAGTTCGACGGTGGCGTGCCCGTCAGACAGCTGCGAGATCGCTTCTTCCACGCATTCGCGAGCGTTTTCCTTGATATAGCCCATGTACGCGTGAACGGCATCGAGACCGAATCGCGACACTAACGATTCGAGCTCCGCGACGCCTTTGACGTTGGCGGCGATCTGCGCTTTCAGATCCTCGATATTTTGATCGGGATTTCGGGCAGGGTATGGGCCTGCGCACAGTCGCGATCGAATCGCGTCATATTGAAACTTACCTGCTTTCACCACGGTGAGGTTGTCAAAGATTATCCCCTCGTCGTCGATCGAGTGGCTGTCGGCCGGCATCGAGCCGGGGGTCATCCCACCGACATCGGCATGATGTGCTCGTGACGCGACTGTGAAGATCTGTCGCCCGTCGTTGTCGAAAACGGGCGTAACCACCGTAATGTCGGGTAGATGCGTTCCGCCGTTGTACGGTGCGTTTAGCGCGAACACATCGCCTGGCCGAATCGAGCCTCGGCGATCAGCCAAGACCGCACGGACGCTTTCACCCATGGATCCGAGATGTACGGGCATATGCGGAGCGTTTGCTATGAGTTCGCCATCTTTGTCGAACACGGCGCAGGAGAAGTCCAGTCGCTCCTTTATGTTGACCGAATGAGCCGTCTTCTGCAGGACGATGCCCATTTGTTCGGCGATGTGCATGAAGAGACTGTTGAAGACTTCCAGCAAAATCGGATCGCGCGACGTACCGATTCGTTCTGACATCGCTCGCGGTGAGACGCGTTCGATCATCAACTGACCATGTTCATCGATACGGGCCCGCCACTCCGGTTCGATGACCGTCGTTGAATTGTCGTCGACAACGATCGCGGGGCCGGTTATCCATTCGCTTTGGGGAAGGTGGCTGCGACGGTGGATTGGAGTCGCCTGGCTGACGCCAGCGAAGTACGCGTCGCGCATGAACTCCGGCTCGATGGAGCCTCGCGGATGGGATCGCTCGTGCGCAGCGATTGTCCCGACCCTCGCGATCGCTTCGACTTCAAGAGAGGAGACGACCAGCGGCTGATCATCGGCGACGAATCCGAACTGCCGAGCGTGCGCGTTGCCGAACTGTTCAGTCATCGCCTTCGCGGACTCGCTCCATCTGATTTTGAGGTCCGTGTCCGAGCCCGCAACGCGCAATGACACACGTCGGTAGAACGCGATGTCGGACGCAAGAACTCCCTGCTCGCGTAACGAACTTCCCGCGGTCAGTTCCAGTGTCAGGAATTCCTGCTCGAGTGCGTCCGGCTCCAGCTCCATGAGCGCTCGATCGATTGAGCAGTGCTGTAATGAGCGCAGATCGGCCAGACCCATTCCGTAGGCAGACAACACGCCGGCGAGCGGATGGATGAGAATTCTTTCGATCCCGAGTGCATCGGCGACCTGGCACGCGAACTGCCCTCCCGCCCCTCCGAAGCAGGTGAGCGTAAACTCTGTGACGTCGTGGCCGCGTTGCACCGAGATCTGTTTGATCGCATTGGTCATCGTTTCAACCGCGATCTTCAGATAGCCGGTCGCCAGTTCCTCCGCGGATATCGACTTGCCCGAGTCTTTCGAGACGCGTCGACTGAGTTGCACAAAACGCTCGCGGACGACTTCCGTATCGATGGCTAGAGAACCGTCCGCACCGAAGACTTGCGGAAAGAAATCAGGCTGAATTCTTCCCAGCAGTACGTTTGCGTCCGTTACCGTCAGTGGTCCGCCGTTTCGGTAGCACGCCGGACCCGGCATCGCACCTGCGGATTCCGGCCCTACCTGAAGTCTTGACGACTCGAACTCGAGTAGCGAACCGCCACCGGCCGCCACGGTTTCAATTCGCAACATCGGGGCGGTAATACGAATGCCCGCGATCGTGTTCTCCTGCGTACGTTCGAATTCACCTTCGTAGAGGGAAACATCCGTCGACGTGCCGCCCATATCGAAGCCGATCAGTTTATCCGCTCCGCTCGCTTTGCCGGTCTCGACCATGCCGACGACGCCACCGGCTGGACCCGACAGGATGCTGTCTTTGCCACGAAATTTCTCCGCCGTCGCGAGTCCGCCATGGCTTTGCATGAACAAGAGCGGCGTGGTCGCCGCCAAATCTTTCAAGCCCTCGCGAACCTGGCAGATATAGCGATTTAGGATGGGCGAGAGATAGGCATCAACTAACGTGGTGTCACCGCGAGAGATGATCTTCATGAGCGGGCTGACTTCGCTCGAGACCGAAATCTGATTGAAACCGATCTGCCGAGCAATATCCGCAGCTCGATTTTCGTGCTGCGGATAGCGATAGCCGTGTAAGAAAACTATCGCAACGCTCTCTATACCTGAATTTCTCGCAGCCTCGAGGTCGTCGCGGAGCGTCGTCTCGTCGAGGTCTTCGATGACGTCGCCATGGGCCGCGATACGCTCGCTGACCTCGATGACACGCTCGTAGAGCATCTCGGGCAGGACGATTTTCAAAGCGAAGATGTCGGGGCGATTCTGGTATCCGATCCGCAGCGCGTCGCGAAATCCTTTTGTTACGACTAAAGCCGTTGAAGCACCTCGGCGCTCCAGTAGCGCGTTAGTCGCAACGGTCGTGCCCATCTTCACGCTCGCAATGCGCGCATCGTGTTCGCCGAACTCGTCCAGTACTCGGTGAATACCGAAGACGGTCGCATCGGAATAGCGCTGCGGATTCTCCGACAGCAGTTTCAGTACCGAGATGTCACCCGACGGACTCGCGGCGACCACGTCCGTAAACGTGCCGCCGCGATCAACCCAGAAATGCCACCCGTCAGCACCGGTGGCGGTCATCTCAATCGCGCTTTCCCGGGCCGACTAAATCAGCCATCTGCGTTGGGTCTGAACGCGCTCTCGAGCTGCTTCTGGACGGGAGTCGGTGTTGTCTCGTAATGATCGAACTCGAGCGAGAACACACCCTCGCCGCCGGTCAGCGACTTAAGGGTCGTTTGATAGTCGCCAAGCTCGGCCAGCGGCACCTGGGCCGATATACGAACGCGATTTCCTGCGACCATATCGCTACCCGCGATCCGTCCGCGAATGCCCGAGAGATGCCCGGTAATGTCTCCTACCGATTCGCTCGGCGTAGTTATCTCTATCTTCGCAACAGGTTCGAGAACAATCGGCTTGGCTTTGGAAATTGCGTCGACGAAAGCACGCTTGCCGGCCGCGACAAAGGCGATTTCCTTCGAATCCACGGGATGGTGCTTGCCGTCGTAAACGACGACCTTTACGTCTTGCAGTGGATAGCCCGCGACTGCACCGCCTTCCAGTACTTGTTTTACGCCCTTTTCAACGGCAGGAATGAATTGCCCAGGGATCGACCCGCCGACCACCTTGTTGGAGAACTCGAATCCGGAGCCGCGAGGGAGCGGTTCGATTCTTAGATAGACCTCTCCAAACTGCCCGGCACCGCCGGTTTGTTTCTTATGCCTGTGGTGACCTTCGGCTTTCTTAGTTACGGTCTCGCGATAGGCGATCTTCGGCGGACGTGTCGAAACTTCGACGCCGAACTCGTCCAGCATTCGCTGCAACACGAGGCGAAGATGTAACTCGCCCATTCCACGCAGTACGGTCTCGTTCGCCTGGGAATCGAACTCGATCACGAGGCTCGGGTCTTCTGCGGTGAGTTTCGCGAGTGCGTCCGAGAGTTTCTTCTCTTGGCCGCGCTGGGTCAGTTCCAGTGCGACGCCGTACATCGGAGCCGGGATATTGGCGCGACGCATATGCAGCTCATCCTCGTCATGACTCGAGTGCAAAACGTCGTCGAACTTCAGGTCTTCGATCTTCGCCACGGCACAGAGATCACCCGCGACTGCTGACGGCACCTCTTCGAGGTCCTTACCCTGCATTCGGTAAATATGCGCGAGCTTGATGCCTTTTCGTTTATCGCCAATGAAGACCTGACCGCCCGTTTTTACGGTGCCCTGATGTACACGGAACGCCGTCAGACGACCGACATAGGGATCGACCGTAATCTTGAATACATGTCCGACAAAATGCGCCGAGGGATCCGCGGCATTCAGTTCGATGGATTTGTCTTCACCGTTAGTCGTGTAGAACTCTGGTGGATTGCCTTCGAGAGGACTCGGCATTAGCTGCGACAGGATACGGAGCAACTGCCGAAGGCCGGCGCCGGTCTCCGCCGAGACAAAACAAACCGGGATGAGATGGCCGTTGCGTAGCGCACGTTCAAAGGGATCGTGAAGTTGTTCGAGAGAGATGTCTTCGCCTTGCTCCAGATATAGCTCCATGAGGTCGTCGTCCAGTTCTACGACCTGATCCAGAATCTCGGTGTGGGCGGCATCGACGGAAGAGAAGTCGGGCTCCTCATCGGCCGGCTCGAAGAAACAATCTGCGACGGCTTGCCCCTGCCTCGCAGGCAGATTCAGCGGCAGGCACTCTCGTCCAAAAGTTTCTCTGATGTTGTTGAGTACGTTTTCGAGCTGCACGCCCTCGGCATCGATTTGATTGATGATCACGAGTCTGCAGAGCTTTCGTTCGGCAGAAGAATCCATCATTCGCTGCGTGACGAGTTCGACGCCGGCCTGGGCGTTGACGACGACGGCACTCGTCTCTACAGCAGGAAGTATGCCGAGCGCGCGACCCATGAAATCCGGATAACCGGGTGTGTCCAGGAGATTGATACTCGCGCCGTCATGCTCGAGGTGACAGACAGCTGCGTCCAGAGAATGGCCGAGGGTTTTCTCTCGGTCTGTGAAATCGGAGACGGTGCTTTTTCTTGCGACGCTGCCCTGCGAGCGTATCGCGCCGGCTTTATATAGGAGTGCTTCTACGAGACTGGTCTTACCGGATCCGGCATGACCGACGATAGCGATGTTGCGGATAGTACTGGTGTCGTGTGCAGAGGCCACGGATTCCCTCCTAGAGATTCTTTATTGAGGTTCTTTTTTAGAGGTGTTGTTTTATCCCTATATCCTAGCGCCAAGCCACCCTGTTTGTGCAAGCTTCCGAGAATTTTTTTTACATCGACGGTGCACTTCGCCGCCGATGGACATTCGCCGGGATTCCGCAGACGAAGTCTGCTTCGCGGGATAGTCTTAATTATTAGTGTGTTAGCTTAATAACGTGAAGTCGATCGTCAGTTGCCGCGTTAGCATCTATCTGTGACTAGAGAGAGCCGAGAATAGCGCGTAATCCGGCGAAAGCCGGGTGAGGATCAGTAATGACGAACGTCGGAATCGGCTTCATGTAGTCTCGGTAGTCGCCCTTGTCTTCGAAACGAAGCCTGAAATCGGATTCCATCAATAACGGAATTAATCTCGGTACGATTCCGCCACCGATGAAGACACCGCCGAAAGCGTTCACGGTCAGTGCCAGATTGCCAGCGGTTGTTCCGAGCAACGAGAAGAATATCTTCTGCGTCGCCTGGGCGAGCGCGTCGCCGACCTGTGCGGCGTCGGTAATTTCGGCGGGCGTGCTGTACTTCGGCGTCTCATTACCGATCGCGGCGAGCGCCTCATAAATCCTTCTTAGGCCCGGTCCGGATAACAGGTCCTCAGCCGAGCAGTGGCCGTTTCGCGACCGGACGAACGAGACGACCGCGTTCTCGATCTCAGTCGATGCGGCGATCGTGGCGTGTCCGCCTTCCCCGGATACGGTTGCCCAATCGTTACCTGCGGGGATCAGGGCGGACATCCCGAAGCCGGTGCCAGGACCAAGCACCGCGACTGGCGCGCCCTCGACAGGCTCTCCACCGCCGATCTGCGTCAGGCCGGCATCGTCGAGCATCGGCACGCTTCTCGCCAACGCCTCGAAATCGTTGACGACCGTCAGCGCAGTTAGTCCGAGGTCAGCTCTGAGATCCGCCTGCGAGAATTCCCAGCTAGCGTTGACCATCTGCACTCTGTCGCCGAGGACGGGGGCAGCAATCGCTAGCGCCGCGCGCTCGGGAGCACCGACCTCTTTCTTGTCGTCGAGATACCGGGAGAAAACAGCCTGGAGGTTGCGAAAGTTCGCATTATCGAACGTCTGCGTGGCAACAACATTGCCATCGTCGTCGACAATAGCGCAGCGTGTATTGGTTCCGCCGATGTCGGCGATGAGATCCATCAGTATTCAGACATAGGATGAGGTAGAACGCGCCAGGATGGCTGCGAACACATCCATCGACGCTACCGCTAGCGGTAGCGTCCCACCCAAGCGGCCAGCGAATGCCGTTAGGCGTTCAGATCCGGAATTCGGTCACTTTCCAGCTGTGTGATCATGTCCTTGAGCATGAGCTTACGCTTCTTCAAGCGCCGCAGCATGATCTGGTCAACGTCAGGATCAACTACGAGCCGGGAAATGACTTGATCTAGATCTTGATGCTCTACGCGCAACTCCTTAAGTCGCTCCACGTGTTTGAATACCTCGACTTCGATCTTGTCAGTCACTAATCGTCACTTACTGCTGCCAGCCAGTCGCGGTTCGGATCGCCATACGCCAGAAAAAACGGGTTGAGTAGACTATCTTTTGTGTTGTACCTCAGCGCCCGACCGGCAGGGTCCATCATACTCCCTCCAGCACTCTCTAGGATAGCCTGAGCGGCGGCTGTGTCCCATTCCGAAGTCGGCCCAAGGCGCGGATACACGTCCGCCTGGCCATCCGCAACCAGGCAAATCTTCAGTGAACTCCCCATAGGCTTGAGTTCGTGGGGGCCAATATTCTCGAGATAGGTAGTCAGCGCGCTGCTGGGATGGCTACGGCTCACGACGACGCGCGCGTCCCCGGTTTGCCTCTGTGTGACAGAAATGGCGGCCTCTTGCGCATTTTCATGGCGTTTCCAGGCACCCAGGTCAAGTGCGCCGGCGTACTCGAGGCCCATCGCAGGTGCCAGAACGATACCCATGACGGCTCGCCCGTCGTCGATGAGCGCAATATTGACCGTGAACTCTCCGTTGCGCTTGACGAACTCCTTGGTTCCGTCCAGTGGGTCGACGAGCCAGTAGCGTTTCCAGTTGCGCCTGTCTTCGAGTTCCTCGGGAGCGGATTCCTCCGATAGGACCGGTAGCACCGGGTCGAGTGAGTTAAGGCCAGCGACGATGCAGTCGTGAGATGCGCGGTCGGCTGCAGTGAGTGGCGACTGATCTTCTTTGAACTCGACTTCGAAGTCTTTCTCGTAAACCGCCATGATCGCGTCGCCCGCTTTGGCAGCGATCGACCGTAGCTCGTTCAGTTGCGCCTGATTATTGTTCCGTTCCATCAATCTTCCTTGAGTATCATAGGGTGGTTATGGACACCCTATGCGCACCTATGTCAGAACGCCGACAGGCTGTCGTGCCCTGGGACGAAGTCGAGACCGTCATGGTCGATATGGACGGGACGTTGCTGGACCTGGCGTTCGACAACTTCTTCTGGCAGAAACTCGTTCCTTCGCGCTACGCAGTGCTCCGTAACCTACCAGAGGCGGACGCCCGCGTGGAGGTACTGCGTCAATATAATGATGTCGAGGGAAAGCTGGCGTGGTACTGCATCGATCACTGGACCGAGACACTCGGTCTGGATATCAGGGCCCTGAAGTGGGAGCACCGCGACCGCGTAAAATACCTGCCCCGCGCGACGGAGTTCCTTTCTGCTGTCAGAAGTTTCGGCAAGCGGGTTCTGCTCGTGACGAACGCCCATCGGAGTGCGCTCGAAGTCAAGGTTGCTCAAACGAGCCTCGATCGCGAAGTAGACGCGCTCATTTCATCCCATGATTTCGACGCGCCGAAACAGAGCCAGAACTTCTGGCGTCGTCTTCGCGACCAACAGGACTTCGATCCCGAATCGACGCTTCTTATCGAGGACAGTATTAGCGTGCTCGAAGCCGCAAGTGACTACGGCGTGCGTTTCACAGTCGCGATTCGTTGTCCGGACTCGGGAGAGCCGGCTCGCGAGATAACGTCATTCCCGGCCGTCGACTCCATTCACGAGCTTTGCGATAACCTGTCGACTTAGCCGCTCTCGTTGGCCTATCCGGGTTTGCCGGGTCGCGAGCGTTGGGATCTGCGGTGTTTATTGCCGCCCGGGCGCGTCTTCTTTTTCAGCGGTTTTCGAGGCCTTCTCGGAGGTCGTTCTATCTCGATCAGCCTATCGGCTTCGACCGCCTCAACAGGAATCTTTCTTCCGATGTATGCCTCGATGTCAGGCAGTGAAATCGCGTAGTCTTCGCAGCCGAAACTGATTGCGTCGCCCGATGCGCCCGCGCGCGCGGTGCGTCCGATGCGATGCACATAGTCCTCGGCGTCCTGAGGCAGATCGTAATTGAATACGTGACTCACATCTGGGATGTGCAATCCGCGCGAAGCGACGTCAGTGCCGATCAGAACGGCAAGCTCGCCCGAGTGAAATGCCTTCATCATTCGCAGACGTTTCTTTTGCGGAACGTCGCCGGAGATCGCTTGAGCGTTTATACCGTTGTGCTCCAGGTAGCGCTGCAACCGGTCCGCTTCGCGCCTCGTGTTGACGAAGATCATCGTGCGGCGCGAATCCATCTGGTTGAGTAGCGTGAGCAGGAGCGGAATTTTTTCCTCGTTCGAAGGGAAATAAATGCACTGTCGGACGCGATCGACAGTCATCTTGTCCGGCTCGATACGGATCAAGTCCGGGTCATTCATGTGTTCGTACGCGAGCTCGAGAACTCGATGGGAGAGCGTTGCGGAAAACAACATGTTTAGCCGCTTTTCGGGATGAGGAAGACGTCGCAGCACGTATCGGATGTCGCGGATGAATCCAAGATCGAACATGCGATCAGCTTCATCCAATACCATGACTTCGATGTTTCGCAGGGAATAGACTTTCTGCTTGAAGTAGTCGATCAGCCTTCCGGGAGTTCCGATGAGCACATCGACGCCGTCGGCGATAGTTTGTCGTTGTTTGTCATAGTCCGTTCCGCCGAAAGCAAGACCGAGTTTGAACGGTAGATGTTTGCCGAGCTCTTCCGCGTCGGCATGGATCTGAATCGCAAGTTCACGTGTGGGAGCCATGATGAGAGCACGTGGCCCGGATCGTTTCGCAGTTGCCGCTTCGTTCCTCTGCAGGCGCGTAAACAGCGCTATTAGAAAAGCCGCCGTTTTTCCGGTTCCGGTTTGAGCCTGGCCGGCAACATCTTTCCCTTCCAGTGCGAGTGGGAGCGTCTTGCTCTGAATCGGAGTGCAGCGAACGAAGCCCGCGTCGCTGATTCCTTCGAGCATTTTCGAGGACAGCCCGAGTGAAGCAAACTCGAGGTCTGTGAGATGGCTCTCCGGGGTGGACGGGTTCTCAGAGCCAGACGACAAGACTTGCAAATTACTTTCTCAGCGGTTAAAAAGGTGGATATCTAGGCGAGATTACTCGCCTCCTCAGATACCCACGACGTTCCCGCGAGTTTCATAAGGAAGCATTCAGCAGCGATATTGTGCCTGACCGGGCAGGCGGCGTCACTTTAAGTTCTGTTCCCGAAGCCGCCAAGCGTGGCGCTATCCCGGTCCGGAATCGCTGTTAAACCGTAGCCTATCGGAGGTTCCGCATAGTGAGTGATTTGGTCGTGCATACCACGGACGACGATTTCGAAGCCGATGTCGTCAATGCCGGACACCCTGTTCTCCTGGATTTCTGGGCGGAATGGTGCGGCCCGTGCAAGATGATTGCACCATTGTTGGGCACGATCGCGGAAGAGTACGAAGACAGGTTAAAGATCATTAAGTTAAATATCGACGAAAATCCACTGACTGCTCCGAAATACAGCGTAAGAAGTATTCCGACGCTGCTGTTGTTCAAAGACGGCGCCGTCGCGGCGCAGCAAGTCGGTGCGGTATCTAAAGCACAACTAACCGCGTTTCTGGATCAAAACATCAATTAGAAGCGCGATCAGAAGTAGGAATCTCAACAACACATGGTAGATATTTGTGAGGGGATACTTGGGTAATTCAGCACGCGCCCGGTCGAAAGACGGCCCGAGGCAGCAACGAGACAACAACGGCAAGAAGCGAGGTTCCCGTCGCAAGAGAGCCCCGCGCGAGGAGTTCCCGGACGACGAAGCTTTTGAAGTCATTCCGGCGGAGGAACTCGAGCAGACAAAAACTGCGATGAATCTGTCCGAGCTAAAGACGCGTCCAGCGTCGGATCTCGTGGAGTTCGCACAATCGATGGGGCTCGAGGGCCTCGCGCGATCTCGCAAGCAGGACATTATTTTCTCGATCCTGAAAGCTCACGCCCAAAAAGGCGAGAACATTTTCGGCGAGGGGATACTGGAGATCCTGCAAGATGGCTTCGGATTCCTGCGTTCGCCGGACAGCTCCTATCTGGCCGGTCCGGACGATATCTACGTGTCTCCGAGCCAGATTCGACGGTTCAATTTGCGCACGGGAGATACGGTCTCCGGACTGATTCGTCCGCCGAAGGACGGCGAACGTTATTTCGCGATGCTCAAGGTTGGGCAGATCAATCATGACTCGCCAGAGGACGCGAAGGGTAAGGTTCTATTCGAGAACCTGACACCGTTATTCCCGCGCGAGCGTTTGCAGCTTGAACAGGGGAACGGCAGTACAGAAGATTTGACCGCGCGCATCATCGATATGGTCGCGCCCATCGGTAAAGGCCAGCGTGGCCTGATCGTATCGCCGCCAAAAGCAGGCAAAACGATGCTGCTGCAGAATGTGGCTGCGTCCATCGTCGCGAATCATTCGGATGTCGATCTAATCGTTCTGCTTATCGACGAGCGTCCCGAGGAAGTCACCGAGATGGAACGGACGGTGCGCGGAGAAGTTGTATCGAGTACGTTCGATGAGCCCGCGACACGACACGTTCAGGTTGCCGAGATGGTAATCGAGAAGGCCAAGCGACTGACGGAGCATAAGCGTGACGTCGTCATTCTTCTTGATTCAATAACGCGTCTGGCTCGCGCCTATAACACGGTCGTTCCGTCATCGGGCAAGGTCCTGACAGGTGGCGTCGATGCCAACGCACTACAGCGGCCGAAGCGTTTCTTCGGCGCCGCGAGAAACATCGAGGAAGGCGGCAGCCTCACGATCATTGCCACCGCGCTTGTCGATACCGGCTCCAAGATGGACGAGGTCATCTACGAGGAGTTCAAGGGCACAGGTAATCTCGAGATCCACCTCGATCGTCGTATATCGGAGAAACGAGTATTCCCGTCGATCAACATCAACCGCTCGGGCACGCGTAAGGAAGAACTCCTGATGGATCCGGAAGAGTTGCAGAAGATCTGGGTCTTGAGAAAAGTGTTACACCCGATGGACGAATTGGCAGCTATCGAGTTCCTGCTGAACAAGCTACAGGACACGAAGACGAATCAGCAGTTCTTCGAGGCTATGAAGCGTTAGCCGGGCTCGCCTGCTCTCTCGCTATCGCGCGATAGCCGATATCCCGCCGGTAGAACGCTCCGTCCCATTCAATCTTCGCTACGGCTTCGTAGGCCGATCTCCGTGCATCGGTTACCGTATCGCCGAGCGCGACCGTACAGAGAACCCGTCCACCGCTGGTAACGACCCGGCCGTCTTCCTGACGGGTTCCTGCGTGGAACACTTTTACGTCGGGGCCGAATTCCGAGTCGAGACCGCGAATCGTGGCGCCTTTCTCGTAACTCCCGGGGTATCCGGCGCTCGCCGAGACGACGCCTAGAGAGGCGCGCGGATCCCAGACCGCCTCCGCACCGGCGAGCGAGCCGTCGCAGGCACGTAGACAAAGATCGACGAGGTCGGAACGCATTCGCGCCAGCACGGGCTGAGTTTCAGGATCGCCGAAGCGGCAATTGAATTCGATCACGCGGGGCTGACCCACCTCGTCAATCATCAAGCCCGCGTAAAGGAAACCTCGATAAGTTGCACCCTCTGACGCCATACCTCGTGCGGTAGGCATCATGATCTCTTCCATTATTCGCTCATGGACCTCTGACGAGATCACGGGCGCAGGCGAGTACGCTCCCATTCCACCCGTGTTCGGACCTTTGTCGCCTTCATCGCGAGTTTTGTGATCCTGAGAAGTGGCGAGAGGAAGTATGTCGGTACCGTCAACGATCGCTATAAAGCTCGCTTCTTCACCGGCGAGAAAGTCTTCGATGACGACTCTTGCTCCCGCATCGCCGAATGCATTCTCTTCGAGCATGTAGCGGACCGCATTCTCAGCCTCCGACTGTGTCGACGCGACGATTACTCCCTTACCAGCGGCCAGACCGTCAGCCTTGATGACGATCGGCGCGCCCTTGGATTCCAGGTATTCGAGTGCCGGCTGCACGTCGGAGAATGTTTTATAGGCTGCGGTCGGGATATCGTGCCGAGCCAGGAAGTCTTTCGTGAACGCCTTGGAGCCTTCGAGCTGTGCGGCCGCAGCAGTCGGGCCGAAGCACGAGAGATCCGCTGCTTCAAAGCGATCCACGATCCCGGCAACCAGCGGCTGTTCCGGCCCTACAATCGTTAACCCGACTTCTTCGTTTGTTGCGAGAGAGACTAAGGCATCGATGTCAGACGCCGCGATGGCGACGTTTCGTATCCCGGGCTCGCGAAGCGTGCCGGCGTTACCCGGCGCGACGATCACTTCTGTAGCGAGAGGCGATTGCGCCGCCTTCCAGGCGAGCGCATGCTCGCGCCCGCCGCCGCCGACAACCAAAACCTTCATCGCGCGCATTCCTGGCCACCCATCGTTAGTGCTTAAAGTGGCGCATGCCGGTGAACAGCATTGTCATGCCATGTTCGTTCGCTGCCGCGATGACTTCGTCGTCGCGCACGGATCCGCCGGGCTGAATGACGGCCGATATTCCGTTCTCCGCAGCTGCATCGATGCCATCGCGGAACGGGAAGAACGCATCGGACGCCATCGCCGCTCCGCCTATCTCGAGTCCCTCGTCCGCCGCCTTCATCGCTGCGATTCGCGAACTGACGACTCGGCTCATTTGCCCGGCGCCGATGCCGAGTGTTCTTCCGCCTCCCGCATAGATGATCGCGTTGGACTTGACGTACTTGACGACCGTCCAGGCGAACCTGAGATCGTCGAGTTCGGAAGGTGAAGGTTCGCGATCGGATACGACTTTCAGCTCGACTCCGGCTAAATCACCTTCGTCTTCGTTCTGGACCAGCAGACCGCCGTCTATCGAACTCAGACTCCAGCGTTGATTCGATGGGTCCGACTGGTTCAACAACGCACCGGTTGCCAGTACGCGAGCGTTTTTCTTCTCGGAGAATACCTCCAGAGCTCGGTTCTCGATCTCCGGAGCTACCACGACTTCGACGAACTGCTGCTCGACGATGGCTGTGGCCGTTGCGGCATCGACGGGCCGATTAAAAGCGATGATTCCACCGAATGCGGATGTGGGATCGGTTCGGAAAGCCGCCTGATACGCATCGACAGGATCCGCTGCGACGGCCACGCCGCAGGGATTCGCGTGTTTGACGATGACGCATGCCGAGTCCGAGAACGCTTTTACGCATCGGAGCGCAGCGTCGGCATCGGCGACGTTGTTGAACGACAACGGTTTGCCCTGGAGCAGCGTTGCGCTCGCGATTGTTCCCGAAGCGCGGTCGCGGTCGCGATAAAATGCCGCTTCCTGGTGCGGGTTTTCACCGTAGCGCAACGTCGAGACGCGATCCCATCCGAGCACGAGACTGTCGGGAAATGAATCGGCGCTGTACTTACCGCTAAGATAACGGCTGACAGCCGCATCGTATCGTGAGGTGTGAGCATAGACCGCAACCGCGAGCCGGTTTCGGAACTCGCTGGTGAGGTCGCCGGAACGATATCCTTCCAGAACGGCCTCGTAGTCGCTGGGATCAACTACGACGGCGACTCTTGCGTGATTCTTGGCCGCGGCACGGAGCATGGCCGGCCCGCCGATATCGATATTCTCTATCGCATCGGACAGCGAACAGTCAGGCTTTGCGATCGTCGCCTCGAACGGATAGAGATTAACGACAACGAGATCGATAGCCGTAATGCCGTGATCGGCCAGAACGGCGTCGTCTATTCCCGGGCGCGCAAGCAGTCCCGCATGTACTCCCGGGTGCAGCGTCTTGACGCGGCCATCCATGATCTCCGGAAATCCCGTGACTTCAGCGACGTCGATAACCGGCAAGTTCGCTGCACGCAATGCGCGAGCTGTTCCCCCAGTCGAGATGAGCTCAAAGTCGAGATCGACGAGTCCGCGAGCGAGCGATTCAAGTCCTGTTTTGTCGGAAACGCTTAGGAGAGCTCGGCGGCGTTCAGTCACCTGCAGGCTCACTTGGGCAATAGATTGTAAGTCTCGAGTTTTTTCCGCAGCGTTCCTCGATTAATTCCAAGGATTTCAGCAGCCTGGCTCTGATTTCCGTCGGCATACTCGAGTACCGCTTTGAACATCGGCTTCTCGACTTCGTTCATCACGAGTCGGTACAGGGCGGCGGGCTTGTGACCGTTGAGACTGTTCAGATAGCTGCGCAACGCTTCATCAGTCAGCTTGCTAAGCGGCTTGTTTCGAACTCCCATAGCAGCTGACGCTGCTACCGCTCTTTTTTTCTTTTTGCTCTTGGTTTTTCTTCTGCTGGTCGTCTTCGCCACCGCGTTCTCTCCCGGAACGCACACGCGCGCTTGAAGCCTCGCGTGAAAATAAACTAGTAAATGCCCGTGTAAGTTCGAGTTGCTCTCGAGCTGTCTCGACACGCACTACCCGATCGCGAAAGGCATCCGCCCCATCCTGATTCTGTGCGTACCAGGATAAATGCTTTCGACCGACGCGAACCCCAGTCGACTCGCCGTAGAAGGAGTAGAGACTATCGAGGTGAAGAAGAATGATATCACGGACGGCGAGTAAGTGAAGAGACGAACTAGTTCGATTGTCTTTCGAAAAGAAATTTTTTATCTCCGAGAAGATCCACGGTCGTCCTCGTGCAGCGCGTCCAATCATAACGCCGTCGGCGCGAGTGTAGCTGAGCACATCGCGCGCTTTCTGCGGTGAGTCGATGTCACCATTCGCCAATACAGGGATGTCGACGGAGTTCTTAATTTCACGAATCGTTTCGTACTCCGCATCGCCGGAGAACCGGCATTCTCGTGTGCGGCCGTGAACGGTCAGCGCTGCGATACCCGACGTTTCCGCGATCTGCGCAATCTCGACGCCATTGCGCGACTCGGGGCTCCAGCCCGTGCGAATTTTCAGCGTAACGGGCACCGTGACGCTTGCGACAACCTGTTCTGTGATCCGCCGAACCAGCGGTGGGTCCTTGAGCAACGACGAACCCGCCAGGCGCCGGCAGACTTTTTTCGCCGGGCAGCCCATATTGATATCGATGATTGCTGCTCCCAGCCGCTCTGCCTTGATTGCTGCATCCGCGAGCATCTCCGGATCGTATCCCGCTATTTGCATGATGCGCGGCAATCCGTTGTCGCGGTCGCGTAGCCGATGCCTCGTCTTCTTGCTGCCCCAAAGCATCACATCGGCAGTAATCATTTCTGTCGGTGTCATGTTAGCGCCCAGTCCGGAACATAGCTGTCTGAAGGGAGCGTCTGAGATACCTGCCATCGGTGCGAGCGCAAGCGGACTCTCGAACTCAATGTCGCCGATTTTCATGATGAAAGGGCCGCAGCTACCGGAAGATCGTATCGGCGACGCAAGTCAGCCCGCCGGATGGCGCCTGGACGCAGACATCGAGTTCGAAGCCGTAAGCTTGCTCCGTACTATCGAGGAGATTCATTTGAGCAGGAATCGTCGTGCCGGCCGCCATTAATCCCGAAACGGCATGGTCGATGGGCAGATATTCGTTCGGTGAGAACACGCGGCTGCCGACGGTCTGATCCCAGCGATCTTTGAGATGCAGATGAATACTGGGGTAGGGCTGCTCGGCAGGTCCATTGTTGCGGATCCTCGCGGTGATGCTCATCGTTCCCGCGCCACTATCCGACGGGTCCGCAGTTGCATCCCAATCGAGGATTTCATATTGCGATAAGTCCCAGGTCGGAATCAGCTCGACGCCGAAGCTCGCATAGGTGGTCTGTAGCAGTGGACCGACGACCGGTTTCAGCGCGAGATCGGATCGGAAGACATGCGTGGCCTGGAGTGTCAGGACGATAGCGAGCACGATCCCGCCGACCAGCCAGCTACGGCTTCGAGGTGTCGGTTCTTCCGGCTCCTGCGCGACTTCAGCAAGTGCGGCCAAGCGGCTCTCAAGCTCGCGTTCTCCGCCAAGCGCGTCGTTGATCTCCTCGGGCGTAAGGCCGTCCCACTCGCTGCCGTCTTGTAACTCCTGCAGTGCCGCTTCGGCAACGTCGTCGACGAGTTCGTCCGCGTTCTCGTCGTCTCCCAGTTCAGCTCTAAGGTCCTCGGCCGCGGTAGATCCGTCATGCGAAGTCGGCGCTCTGGCGAAGAAAGCCGCCCATTGATCCTCTGAGCTTTCGGCAGATGGCGTCGCGTGGTCATCGGCGTAATCGGGCGCTGCGTCGTCCGATCCCGCCGCCAGATCATCTGATTGCTGTGCGTCGTCGTCGAGTTCAGCCTCTTCGTCGAGTTCAGCCTCTTCGTCGAGTTCTGCCTCTTCGTCGAGTTCTGCCTCTTCGTCGAGCTCAGCCTCTT
>CAJIBS010000182.1_pt1 | contig 30425 bp, 31 predicted proteins | sample 9199411 | NCBI WGS metagenome assembly CAJIBS01 (sample SAMEA7708312, study PRJEB35096) | sediment metagenome | biome: marine neritic benthic zone biome [ENVO:01000025]; feature: sediment [ENVO:00002007]; material: shallow marine sediment [ENVO:03000034] sea grass bed [ENVO_01000059] ... | reverse complement strand
AGCGGCGCTTCGATCGCCACGGCACCACCTTCGACGCCTTGTTTCGTCGCCAGTGCCGCAAGCGCAGCAAACGCGTCGATGAACTCGGGTCGGCAATCAGGATAGCCAGAGTAATCGATAGCGTTGACGCCGATGAATATCGCATCGGCCCCGAGTACTTCAGCCCAGGCAAGCGCCAGAGAAAGAAACACCGTGTTGCGTGCCGGCACATAGGTCACCGGAATGCCTTCGCCGCCGTCGTCAGGAACGGCAATCGTCTCATCAGTAAGCGCAGAGCCGCCGATCGCACCAATCGGGATCTCCATCACTCGGTGCTCCACGGCGTGACCCTGCCGTGAGATCTCCTCCGCGGCTACGAGCTCGGCACGGTGTCGCTGACCGTAGTCAAAACTCAACGTGTAGCATTCGAATCCTCGCTCCTGCGCGATAGCGAGCACTGTCGCGGAATCCAGCCCACCAGATAGCAGTACGACAGCCTTAGCCATATTCAGCGACCGGGAACATCGCCCCAAAGTAACTTGTGCAGCTGCAGCTGCAGACGAACCGGCAACTCGTCCTCGAGAATCCAGTCTGCAAGCGTATTCGCTTCAAGTTGCTCGAAACTCGGTGAGAAAAAAACCGGACACGGCACCTGGAGGCGATTCTCGAGCTCGGATCTCGCCCATTCATAGTCGCTCCTGTCGCAGATGACGAGTTTTAGCGCATCAGCCTCGGTGAGTTCATCGAGATTCGCCCACAGATTTCGTTCGAATTCCGCGGAGCCAGGGGTCTTGATATCGAGCACACGGCTGACGCGCGGGTCAACCGGACTGATATCGACAGCTCCGCTCGTCTCGAGACTGACTTGGTAATCCGCGTCACAGAGTTCACTCAGCAGGGTTAAGCATCGAGTCTGTGAGAGCGGCTCGCCGCCGGTTACACAAACATAGGGAGTCGAATAACTCGCTGTCTTCTCTAGTATTTCCGGAATAGTGCGCCATTCACCGCCGGTGAACGCGTAGGCCGTATCACAATACTGACAGCGCAGCGGACATCCCGTCAGACGAATGAACACCGTGGGCAGACCACTGAATCGGCCCTCGCCCTGAAGAGAGAAGAAAATCTCTGTGATTTTCAGCCTTGCAGACGCTAGCTCGTCGCCCGCGGCGGCTCCCACACTCAGCCCTGCTCCTGCGCCAGCCGCTCCAACCGCTGCGTTGCAAGTCGCGCCGCCGTCGTATCAGGGAACTCTCGCGACACACGCATCAACGCCTGGCGGGCTGAATCCCACTGCTGCAGCTCGTAATTGCAGAAGCCGATCTTCAGCAACGCATCGGGCAACTTCATGGAATCGGGGTACTGATCAACAACCGACTGAAACGCCGGTAGCGCAGTCGTGAACTGTCGCTGCACGTAATACGTCTCTGCGAGCCAGTATTGAGCGTTGTCGGCCAGCGGGCTCGACGGAAATACGGTCAGAAACTGATCGAACGCTTCTGCCGACTCGACGTAGCGACCATCCCGCAACAGGTTGAACGCCATCTGGTAGTTGTCCTGGTCGCTCCCTGTCACCGGAGGCGTTCGCGGTGCAATCGGGCTGGGCCCGCCGGGATTCTCGAGATCGATAACGGCTACCGGCGGCGCTTCAGCAGCCTGAGCCTGAGAAATCTCAAGTGACTGGAGACGACCGTCGACGTCGAGATACAGCTGACGCTGACGCTCCGCCGTATTCTCAGACTCGAAGCGCATTGTCTCGACTTCGCCCCGCAACGCTTGTGTCTGCGAACGAAGCTGATCGACGCTCGTCGATAATTCGATCAAGCTCTGATTATCGATCACGCGCTCGATTCGTATCAGGCGCGCTTCGAGATCCGTGAGTTTCAAATAGACGGGATCTTCCGTCGTTGGGACAGTCGTGCAACCCGCCATCGCGAGTGCTACGACAGGAAGAATGATCGAACTACGCATTGCCGCAGTGCTCATCGCTAACACCTCGCCGACTCTTTATCGGTAAACCAATTCCACACGCCGGTTCAGGCTGTAGGATTCCTCGTCGCTGCCAACGACCTCTGGACGTTCCTCGCCATAACTCACCGTACTCAATTGCTCCGTCGCCGCACCTTGCAGCAGTAGCACGCGTCGGACTGCCTGCGCCCGCCGCTCCCCGAGTCCGATATTGTACTCGCGTGAGCCGCGCTCGTCGGCATGTCCTTCGAGCCGAACGGCGGCGCCGCCGGCGCTCGCCAGATATTCACCGTGCGCTGCAAGCAGCGCATTGAACTCGGGCGAAATCTCGCTCTGATCGAATTCGAAATAGATCGTCAGCTGTCCGAGAAGTCCTTCGGCGTTTTCGCCCGGAACCTCGCGAAACATCTCCGGATTTCCGGCACCGCCGATTCCTTGCGTACTGGCGCCGGGTCCAGCTCCACCGCCGCTGGCCCCGCCGCCCGGCATTCCTGCACCGCCACCTGCCGATGAAGATCCCGGCACCGTTGCCGAATCACCGCCGCAGGCTGCCAACAGTCCGGCGGCTACCACGAGAATCAAGAACTGAACTTGTCGAGCCATCGCGAAATCCCTTCAATCGGTAATTAGACCAGTATGTTACAACAGATAATTAGAACTGACTTCTACTAGATACGAGGAAACGGCGACCACGCCGGTTCCCGTACGTCGCCCGCGACCGACGCAATCTGACGACGGATACGGCCATCGGTGCTCACGGATGACAATACGCCGACACCTTGCTGCTGCGTCGCGTAAATAATCTGTGCTCCGTTGGGCGCAAAGCTCGGCGACTCGTCGAGAGTACCGTTGCTCAAGACCTGTGTCAGCCCGGTTTCGGTGTCGACGACAGCAATCCGATAATTGTTCTGTACTCGATGAACCACCGCGAGCTGTGCGCCGTCGGGTGACACGCGCGGCCGCGCATTATACGCACCTTCGTAGGTCACGCGTTCGACGCGGGCGCCGAGGAAAGTTTGCACTCGATATACCTGAGGCCCACCAGTCCGATCGGAGGTGAAATAAATGCTTTCGCCGTCCGGCGCCCAGGCCGGCTCAGTATCGATCGCCCCATCGCGCGTCAGTCTTGTCAGAACCTGCCCCGCAAGATCGAGCATGAAAATGTCGGGATTACCCTCGTCGCGAGATAACGTGAGCGCAAGCAATCGACCGTCGGGCGAGAAGACCGGCGCACCGTTGATACCGGCTCGCGCCGAGACCCGGTCTCTGGTTCCGCTTGCCAGTGTCTGAACGTAGATCGCAGACTGATTCTGCTCGAACGATACATACGCGATCTTGCGCCCGTCTGGCGACCAGGAAGGCGACATGAGCGGTTGCGGAGAATCGGCAATGACCTGCGGATTGGCGCCATCCGCGTCGGCAACAATCAGGCGAAAACGGCTGGTGTCACCGTGCCCTTCCTGACTGACGTAGGCGATCTGCGTGCCGAACACACCCGGAATGCCGGTCAGCGTCTCGAAGATCATGTCGGCGATCCGATGTCCGGTGACGCGCAGCTGCGCTTCGGTCGACGTCAGCCGGTAACCGAGCAGAAGATCGCCTCTAAGGACATCAAAGAGCTGAAAATTCACCGTGAACTGATCCGGTCCCGTCGCCGCGATACGACCGATAACGAGAACGTCAACCTCGAGCAGCCGGAAATCCTGAAAATCCACGTCAGCGCCTACCGTCGGCCGCGAAACCAGATCGCGCTCTTCGATCGGCAAGAAACGTCCGCTCTGGGTCAGATCCGAGCTAACCAGTTCCGTGAGGTTGAACGGTGCTTGTGGTCCTGGACCCTCCCACCCGAACGGCACGATGGCCATCGGCACAGGCCGATCGACACCGCGTGTTATCTCGATACGCAGCTGCGCGTGCGAGTTTGTATAGCAAAGGAGACCGGCGACCAGGCTGGCGGCGATCCATGCCGAGTTTCTCAAGTTCAGAGTTTTCGTCACGTTGAAATGTTCCTTCTAAACCTCTGGGGCAAAAATAACATTGAGCGTTCGCTCGAAAAGCGACGGTACGGTCGGGCGCGGCAGCGGCGACGAATTCAACACAGCCGCTTCGATCGAGCGAATGACGGCGTCGTCTCCATTGCAGGCACCGACCTGCACGTCGACGATGTCGCCGCTCGGAATCTGAGTCACGCGTACCTGACATTCGAGGCCCGGCCGCGCGCTCGCGGGACGGATCCAGTTCTGCTCGATCCGGTTAACGATCAAGCGGATGTACTCATCTAGCAGTCCTGACTCCTCAGCACGACGACGCTCGTCTTCCTGAGCGAGTACGCGCTGAAGCTCCGCATCCAGCTCTGCCTGAATTCGTGCTTCCTCTGCTTCACGGGCCAGTCGTTCCTGCTCTTCCCGGAGCCGCTGCTCTTCCTCGAGGCGTCGCTGCTCCTCGACCTGACGCTGGCGTTCGGCCTCTGCTTCGCGCTCCGCGGCGAGACGCGCCTCTTCCTCAACACGCTGACGCTCGGCGTCAGCGGCCTGCCTCTCGGCCTCTTCGCGCTGCTGCTGCAGATCGGCCAGACGTTGTTCTTCGAGCAACGCGGCCTGCTCGCGCTCCTGACGCTCTGTCTCCAGTCGAGCCTGCTCCGCTTCGGCCTCTCGGCGTGCCTGTTCGGCCTGCTCGCGAGCGATTCGTTCCTGTTCCTGCTGGCGCTGGATCTCGGCTTGCTCTATCTCCTCGAGACGCTCCATCTCGCGCCGGATCAGCGCCTCGTCCACAACCGTTGCCTCGATTGCGACAGGCTCATCGGAGGAGATCGGATAACGCGGCTCACCAGTGAAGCTCAGGCCAAGCGTGAGCGCCGCCACTACGGCGACATGCAGCCCCGTCGAGAGACTTACTGAACCCAGGTGTCGTTTCAAATAAGACAACATCGTGCCACTCGCCGTCCTCGATCAAGGCTCCCCGGCGAACGAATCCACAGGGTCAGTGAGAAAGCCGACTCTGTCCGCTCCTGCCTGTTGCAACAGCACCATTCCAGTCACGACGCGTCCATACGGGACCGCCTGGTCCGCTCTGACCAACACCGGCGTCTCTGCGTTCCGTCGGATAACGGCCGCCGTTCTCGTCACGACAGTCTGTTCGTCTATGGGTGCGTCTTCGTTGTCGCCGATGTTCAGATAGAGCAAACCCTGCGCGTCGATACTCAAGACCAGGGGCTCATTGTCCCTGAGAAAGTCGGGATCCAGCGGATCCGCCGCGGCTTCGGGCAAATCGACGTCGATTCCCTGCGTCAGCAGCGGCGCCGTGATCATAAAGATAATGAGCAGCACGAGCATGACGTCGATGTAGGGCACCACGTTGATCTCGCCCATGAGTCGGCGGTGTCGGGCACGACTCTTCATCCGGATACTCCATCGGCATTCGACGCGTGCCTCTGCAGGATGGCCGTGAATTCTTCCATGAACGTGTCAAACCGAACTTCAAGGCGGCCGACTTTGTCCGCGTAGCGATTAAACGCTATCACAGCGGGTATTGCGGCAAACAGCCCCATCGCCGTCGCGATCAGCGCTTCGGCAATACCCGGAGCGACCAAAGCAAGCGTCGCACTTTGCACGTTCCCGAGGGCAAGAAACGAGTTCATGATGCCCCAGACGGTACCGAACAGCCCGACATAGGGACTCGTCGAACCAACGGTCGCGAGAAAAGCGAGGTTGTGCTCCAGACGATCGACTTCCCGCATTTGCGAGACCAGCATCGACCTCCTTGCGCCCTCGAGAACATGATCACCGGACAGCCCCTGTTGTTTCTGTAGACGGCCGAACTCGCGGAATCCTGACTCGAAAATTCCCGCCATACCAAGCCGCGTACCACCGCTTTGTGCAATCCCGCGATACATGGCTCCGAGATCTCCGCCCGACCAGAACTTTTCTTCGAAGCTGTCAGCAGCGACCGCTGACTGTTTCAGCATGCGGCTCTTCTCGATAATGATCGTCCAGGACGCGATAGATGCAATGAGCAGCAACGCCATCACAAGCTGTACGACGAGGCTTGCCTCAGCGATAAGAGAAATTATGGATAGATCAGCATTCATTCAGTTAGCTCACTCATCAGGGCTTTGGGTACTCGCCGGGGTTTATGTTGCTCTAGATCCATGCATGCCACTTCAGCAGTGCCGCTGCACAAAAGTTCGCCTTCCGGTGACTCGCGATGTATGCGTTGATCGAAGACGAATCGCGCGCCTCTTAGTTCCGCCAGAGTCGCGGTGACATAGACCATGTCGTCGAGCCGCGCAGGCCGCGCGAATTTTACTTGCGTTCCGACGAGCACAAGTACGATTCCATCACGCTGCATGACTTCATTGTGGTCGATACCGTGGGCGCGCAACCACTCGGTACGCGCACGTTCCAGAAAACGGAAGTAGCTGGCGTTGTAAACGACGCCCTGCGAGTCCGTATCCTCGAGGTAGACGCGAATAGGGAGAACGAAATGACTCATTACGCTCCCCCTGCCTAGTCGAATAGTCCCGGCGCATCCGGAACCTGTGCGGATTTCGGCAAATCGACGTCGAAGTGCTGGTAGGCGTTCGGCGTCGCGATACGGCCGCGCGATGTGCGCTGCAGAAACCCTTCCTGGATGAGAAACGGCTCAACAACGTCCTCGAGCGTGCCGCGCTCTTCACCGACGGCCGCTGCCAGGTTGTCGATCCCGACAGGCCCTCCATCGAATTTCTCGATGACCGTCATCAAGAGCCGCCGGTCCATCGTGTCGAAGCCGAAGGGGTCGACCTCGAGCAAGTCCATCGCCGCGCGCGCGACGTCTTCCGTGACCTCTCCGTCCGCTTCCACCTCAGCGTAGTCGCGGACTCGACGCAGCAGCCGGATCGCGATTCGCGCCGTTCCTCGTGAGCGGCTTGCGATCTGTTGCACGCCGCCATCGTCGGCGGGCAAATCGAGTATGGAAGCCGTGCGCGCGACGATCTGCGCCAGCTCGTCGCTGTTGTAAAACTCGAGGCGCTGCACGATGCCGAAGCGATCACGAAGCGGCGAGGTCAGTAAACCCGCCCGCGTCGTCGCGCCGACGAGCGAGAACGGCGGTAATTCGAGCTTGATCGACCTCGCGCCCGGGCCTTCACCAATCATGATGTCGAGGTGAAAGTCCTCCATGGCAGGATAGAGCACCTCTTCGACGACCGGACTCAACCGGTGGATCTCGTCGACAAAGAGCACGTCATTCGGCTCGAGGTTGGTTAACAGCGCCGCCAGGTCACCGGGGCGCTCAAGTACCGGACCCGACGTCTGACGGAGATTGACGTCGAGCTCGTTAGCGATAATGTGCGCAAGCGTCGTCTTCCCGAGTCCGGGTGGCCCGAAAATCAGCGTGTGATCGAGCGCTTCACCGCGGTTGCGGGCCGCCGTGATAAAAATCTGCATCTGCCGCTTGACGCGAGCCTGCCCGACGTAGTCGTTGAGACGCTTCGGCCGAATAGCACGATCGAAAGCTTCGTCCTCTTCCGACGAGATTCCGCCTACCAAGCGCGCTTCTTCATTCATCGTGGTCAAATCTCATCGCTAGCGATCGTGGACCTGCTTCAGCGCTTCCCGAATCAGCTCCTCGGTCCGCAACTGCGTGCCGTCGACATTCTTGAGCATGCGCGATGCTTCTGCAGGCTTGTAGCCGAGCGCGAGCAGCGCTCCGTGAGCTTCACCCTCCGAGCTACCACCGACGTTGGCGCCGTTTCCGCTAATACCTTCGAGCGCTGGCAAGCGATCTGTCATCTCGAGCAGGAGCCGATCGGCGGTCTTCGCACCGATCCCAGGTAGACGTTTCAGTGCGGCCGAATCCCGGTCGACGACACATTGGCGGAATCCCTCGACACTGATTCCGGATAGGATACCGAGTGCGATGCGGGCACCGATGCCCGACACTTTCAGCAGGCTCCTGAACAAAGCGCGCTCGCCTTCCGTTGAGAATCCGTAGAGCACGTGAGCATCATCCCGAACGACCAGGTGAGTGACGAGAGTCAGCGATTCGCCTGACTCCGGCAGGTCGTAGAACGTCGACATAGGCGCTTCGAGCTCATAACCGACGCCACCGACATCCAGCGTTAACTGCGGTGGTTGTTTGGAGACGAGTGTGCCGCGAAGGAAACCGATCATGATTGCAGCGCCGCCTCGCGTAACCGAATCTGGCTGATCCTTTCGTGTGAATGGCAAAGCGCGGCGGCGAGCGCGTCGGCGGCATCGGCCTGCGGCTCGGTCTGCATCGCCAGCAGCATCTTCACCATGACCTGAACCTGCGTCTTATCGGCGCCGCCGTTACCAACCACGGAGCGCTTAATCTGCCGCGGTGCGTACTCGAATACGGGCAAGTCCGACTCGAACGTCGCGCAGAGCGCTGCCGCGCGCGCCTGGCCGAGCTTGAGAGCGCTGTCTGCGTTCTTATTGACGAAGACTCGCTCGATCGCGATCTCGCCGGGCCGAAATCTCCCGACGATCTCGGAAACGTCCGCGAATATCTGCTTCAGCCGGACGCTGTGATCGCCGGATGTGCGGATATTGCCCGACTCGACAAGGCGGGTGCGATCACCACAGACATCGATCAATCCAAAACCCGTAATCTACGAGCCGGGATCGATGCCGAGTATCCGAATCGTTTCTTTCACCTGATTCCGATCCCTCGCTTCATCTCGAAGCTCTAGGCTTCCAGTAGTTCCTGCGGGATATCCGCGTTCGAATACACCTGCTGCACGTCATCGAGTTCGTCGAGCGCGTCCAGCAGTTTCAACAATGTCTCGGCGGCACCGATATCGATCTCGGCGCTCGTCGAAGCACGCATTGTGATCTCAGCGTGTTCCGGCGACAGCCCGGATTCGCTCATGACATCCTTGACCGTACCGAAGTCGCTCGGCTCGGTCAGCACGTCGACTGAGCCGTCGTCGTTACCAACAACGTCCGCCGCTCCAGCGTCGATCGCGGCTTCCATGATCCGGTCTTCATCGGCGCCTGCCGGATAACTCAGCAAGCCTGTGTGTGTGAAGAGATAGGCGACAGCACCGTCTGCTCCGAGATTGCCACCGAACTTGGAGAACGCGTGACGCACTTCGGCGACAGTGCGATTGCGGTTGTCAGTCAAGGTGTCCACCATGACCGCCACGCCGCTGGGCCCGTAGCCTTCATAGCGCACTTCGACGTAGTCCGCGCCATCGCCTTCGCCCGTGCCTCGCTTGATGGCACGGTCGATGTTGTCCTTCGGCATGCTCTGGGCTTTGGCTTTCTCTATCGCGCTACGCAGCCGTGGATTGGCCGCTGGATCACCACCGCCCGCGCGCGCGGAGACAGTGATCTCGCGAATCAGTTTCGTGAACAGCTTGCCGCGCTTGGCGTCCTGGGCACCCTTGCGAAAGCGGATATTCGCCCATTTACTGTGGCCAGCCATTATGCTCCCAGCGTCCGCACTCAGTCCTCGCTGTCTCAGACAGGGGTACGCACCGGCCGCGATGGGCTGACCCCCGGTGAAAAGCGCTCCGTAACTCCAACGGCAGTAAGTAGTTAGCCTCTGCCAGCGCGTATCATAGCGGGAATTGGCGCGGCCGACAGCATCGCAACGAAATCGCGATGTCGAGATTCAGCTCTCGTGTGTCGCCGCATGGGAACGGTCGCGCGGCGCGATCAGGCCCTATTTCTTGTTGATCGAGTGGATCGCGCGATTGTCGGCCGCCAGCGCGGCTTCGTGGATCGCCTCGGTCAGGGTCGGATGGGCATGCACCGTGCGTTGGAGATCCTCGCCGGAGGCTGAAAACTCCATTGCCAGCACGGCTTCTGCGATGAGTTCGCCGGCGACGGGACCCACGATGTGGACGCCCAGCAGCTCGTCGTCGTCCTCCGCGGCGATGAGCTTGACGAGTCCTTCCGTCTGCTCCATTCCCTTCGCGCGACCGTTCGCGGCGAAAGGGAACGTGCCGACTTTATAGGCGGTACCGCTCTCCTTAACCTCGGATTCGGTCTTTCCGACCCAGGCGATCTCTGGTGCGGTGTAGATGACCGACGGGATTGCATCGTAGTTGACTTCACCGACCTTCCCGGCGATCAGATCGGCGACCATGACACCTTCCTCAGTGCCTTTGTGCGCGAGCATCGGACCGCGCACGACGTCACCGATCGCCCATACTTTGTCTACCGTCGTTCGGCAGTGTTCATCGACCGTCACGAAGCCTCGCTCATCGAGAGTAACTCCGGTGCCATCGCCAAGCAGATCGTCCGTGAACGGTCGTCGGCCAACGCTGACGATGAGTTTGTCGACTTCCAGCGTGTGCTCGCCGGACGAATCCTCGTAGGTGACTTTGACTTCCGACTTGCCGACGTCAGCGCCAGTCATCTTCGCGCCGAGCCGAATATCCAGACCTTGTTTCTTGAAATGGCGTCCGGCTTCTTTGGCGATCTGCGAGTCCGCCATGAAAAGGAAATCGTCGAGAGCCTCGAGAATGACCACTTCGGCACCTAGCCTGTGCCAGACGCTGCCAAGCTCGAGGCCGATAACGCCAGCACCGATCACGCCGAGACGCTGCGGGACTTCCTCGAAATCGAGCGCCCCCCAGGAATCGACGATCCTGTCACCGTCGAACTTCGCGATCGGCAGCTCGATCGGCACTGATCCGCTCGCTAGCACGACGTGCTTGGCCTTGAGAAGGCTGCTGTTGCCATCCGCGTCAGTAAACTCGACCTGATGATCCTTCAAGAGCTTTCCGTGGCCCTGAAATCCGGTCACGCCATTCGAATTGAATAAGGCCTTTATGCCGCTCGTTAGCTGCTTAACGATGCCCGACTTACGGCCCTGCATCGCAGCGATATCGATTTCGAGATCCTTGAGGCCGATACCATGAGCGCTGAATTCAGAAGCTGCGCGGTGATAGAGCTCCGAAGATTCGAGCAGCGCCTTCGACGGGATGCAGCCCGCGTTCAGACAGGTGCCACCGAATGCGCGACTGCCATCGCGGTTCTTCCACTCATCGATACAAGCGACGCTTAACCCGTTTTGCGCGGCTCGGATAGCGGCGGGATATCCGGCCGGGCCGCCGCCGATAACGACGACGTCGAATTCGTTCTGACTCATTTGCTAATTACACCTGTAGGATCAGCCGCGCAGGATCCTCCAACAGATCCTTCAACGCAACCAGGAATTGAACCGCCTCGCGACCATCGACGAGCCGATGGTCATAGGTCAGTGCGATGTACATCATCGGTCGAGCGACGATGTCGCCATCTACGACCACGGGGCGCCGTTCGATGGAGTGCATTCCGAGAATTCCGCTTTGCGGTGGGTTCAGAATCGGAGTCGACATCAGCGAGCCGAATATGCCGCCGTTGGTGATCGTGAACGTGCCGCCGGTCAGTTCTTCCATTTTGATGTCGTTGCTACGGGAACGCGCACCGAAATCGGCTATTGCCTTCTCGATATCGGCATAGCTCTTCGCTTCGGCGTTGCGGATGATGGGCACGATCAGTCCGCGATCAGTCGACACGGCGACACCGATATCGAAGTACTCGTGATAGACGATATCCGGCTCGTCGAGAGAAGCGTTGAGCACCGGGAAGCGCCGCAGAGCTTCGACCGCCGCCTTGACGAAAAACGACATGAAGCCGAGCTTGACCTCATGACGATCCAGGAACTCCTGCTTGTAGCGTGAACGCAGTTCGATTACGGCCGACATATCGACTTCGTTGAACGTCGTCAGCATCGCCGCGGTCTGCTGTGCTTCGATGAGGCGCTCCGCGATTCTTGTGCGCAGTCTCGTCATCGGCATGCGCTGCTCCGCTCGCGCAAGACCACCGCCAGTCGCCGCAACAGCGATCGGCGAATCTTCCTCGGACTCGGCAGACGTCGCGCGACGGGTCTCGAGATAATCGAGCACATCGGCTTTCGTTACACGCCCATCCCGACCCGTGCCAGCGATTGCGCCTGCGTCAAGCTTGTGCTCTTCGACGAGACGCCGCGCCGCCGGCCCGAGTCGATCGCTTGCAGCACCGGGCTTTTCCGACGTGGGTTCTGCCGCCGAATCCGCGACCGGCGCCTCGGTTGTGGACGCTTCTGGAGCTTCCGGCTTCTTGTCCGGCTCTGCCGAGACTTCGCCCGGCTCGAGCAGAGCCAGCACCTGACCACCCGTAACGATCGCGCCATCCTGTATTTTTAATTCTTTGAGTACGCCATCACTCGGCGCCGGCACTTCAAGCACGACTTTGTCGGTCTCCAGATCAACGAGATTCTCATCTCTGCGAACGGCGTCGCCGGCGCGCTTGTGCCAAGCGACGACCGTCGCATCCGTGACGGATTCCGGTAGCTGCGGAACCTTGACCTCAATGGTCATCGGGAGCTCCCAATCGCACGATATTCGTCGCGTCGAGATCGACGTCCTCCGATTCGACGCCGAGAGCCGCGAAGACCAGCGCTTGCTGTTGTTTCACGTGGAGTGCGTGAACCCCGGATGCAGGCGCTGCCGCGCCGTGACGTCCCGCGTAAAAAAGCTTGTGGTCGGATTCAAGCGGGGCCTGCAAACGGTGTCGTATCTGGTACCAGGCACCCTGGTTCTGGGGTTCTTCCTGACACCAAACGATCTCTTTGGCGTTGCCATATGATTTCAGCGTCTTCGCGTAGTCGGCTACCGGAAACGGATATAGCTCCTCGATGCGCACAATTGCCACTCCGTCGATCTCCTTCTCGCGCCGCGTTTGTATCAAGTCGTAGTAAACCTTGCCGCTGCAGAACACCAGGCGCCTAACGTCCTTCTTCGTCATCCGCTCCGTTTCGCCGATAAGCGGCTGAAATGAACCGTTCGACAATTCGCCCAAGGATGACACGGAAGCTCGGTGGCGCAACAGGCTCTTAGGTGTCATTACGATCAGCGGCTTGCGGACGGGGCGCAATGCCTGCCGTCGCAGCATATGAAACATTTGCGAGGGCGTGGACGGAACGCAAACCTGCATATTATGCTCCGCGCAGAGCTGCAGGAATCGCTCCAGGCGCGCCGACGAGTGCTCTGGACCCTGTCCTTCGTAGCCGTGTGGCAGAAACAGCGTGAGACCACACAGACGACCCCATTTCGCCTCACCCGAGCTGATGAACTGATCGATGACGACCTGCGCGCCGTTCACGAAGTCACCGAACTGCCCCTCCCAGATGACAAGGCAATCGGGCGAGGTTGTACTGTAGCCATACTCGAAGCCGAGCACCGCTTCTTCCGACAACAACGAATCCGCTATGGTGAACGCTGTCGAGCTTTCGGCGATGTGATCTAGCGGCGTAAATTCCTGACCGTCGTGCTGATTGAAGAATGTCGCATGGCGATGGAAGAAGGTCCCGCGGCGACTGTCCTGACCGATCAGCCGAACCTGATGTTCCTCGGCGAGCAGACTTGCGTAGGCCAGCGTCTCGGCGAATCCCCAGTCTATCGGCAGCTTTCCGGCCGCCATCTTGAGACGATCGTCCAGCGTACGCTGCACGCGAGGATGAAGCTTGAAGTCGTCGGGTACGAAAGTGACGCGTTCGCTGAGTCCTGCGATCTGCTTCTCCGAGATCGCAGTCTCCACATCGACCGAGAAATCATTCGCATATGGAGTCCAGTCGACCGTGTACTGGTTCCCGATCATGCCGAGACACTCTTCGTTGGGACAGCGCCCCTCATCCAGGCAGTCACGGTAGGCTTCGGCCAGCTTCGCGAGCTCTTCGGGCGTCGCTATGCCACGGTCCACGAGCCTCTCGCCGTAGATCGTGCGGACCGTCGGGTGTCGCTTTATCGTCTGATACATGATCGGCTGAGTGGCGGATGGCTCGTCCGCCTCGTTATGCCCGAGCCGTCGATAGCAAACCAGATCGACGACGATATCTTTGTGAAACGCCTGGCGATACAGCAATGCGAGCCGAATCGCTGTAATGACGGCTTCGGGATCGTCGCCGTTAACGTGCAGCACCGGCGCTTCGACCATCTTCGCGATGTCGGAACAGTACGGCGTCGAACGAGTGTCCCGCACGTTGCTCGTCGTAAAGCCGATCTGGTTATTGACGACGACGTGGATCGTACCGCCCGTGTAGAACTCCCGAGTCTGGGATAGCTGAAAGGTCTCCGCTACGACACCCTGCCCCGCAATAGCGGAATCGCCATGGATGAGCACAGGCAGAACCTTGTCCCCTTCAACGTCGCCGCGACGATCCTGGCGTGCCCGGACGGACCCTTCGACGACGGGATCGACGATTTCGAGATGCGATGGGTTAAATGCCAATACGACGTGGACGTTTTCACCTGGCGTGCGAATATCTGACGAAAACCCCATGTGATATTTGACGTCGCCCGAGCCCGACAGCTCATCGAGGTCGTAGGCCCCTTCGAATTCGGAGAACAGCTCCTGCGGTGATTTACCGAGCACATTGACCAGCACGCTGAGCCGTCCGCGGTGCGCCATACCGATTACTACATCCTGCACGCCGCGTTCGCCGGCTCCCTGGATCAGATCGTCGAGCAGCGGAATCAGCGCTTCGCCACCCTCCAGCGAAAAACGCTTCTGTCCGACGTACTTCGTATTGAGATAGCGCTCGATTCCTTCTGCCCGGTTTAAACTCTCGAGAATGCTGCGCTGTTCTGCTTCGGTGTATGACCGATTGGCCATCTCGCCCTCGAAACGTTCCCGGAGCCACAGGCGCTCGCGAGCGCGGGAGAGGTGAGCGAATTCGGCTCCGATCTTGCCGCAATAGATCGTCTTCAGCAGGTCGAGAATCTCGCGCAGCTTCATGCGTGAATGGCCGGTGCCGGCCAATCCACCGGTAAAGAACTCCGTCTCCATGTCCGCGTCGGTGAGTCCGAGGTAGTCGAGCTTTAGAACGGCTGGCGTGTGCCTTTCCCAGAGACCCAATGGATCGAGGTCAGCGATCTGATGCCCTCGCATGCTGTAGACCTGAATCAGCCGCGATACAGCGGCCTGTTTCTCGCTGGCCTGACCGGGTTTTACCGTGCCAGTCGCGCCGTTCGTCGCTTGCGCTGCTGGCGATCTCAGCCGGCGTTCGAGAGCCTCGACGACTGGCGCATGCGCAATTTCATGGCCGTCGGAATCTTCACCCAGATCTACAAACAAGGTCCGCCACTCCGAAGGCACCGAAGACGGATCTTCCAGGTAGGCTTCGTACAGCGCCTCGACATACGGCGCGTTCGCTCCATGGAACGGCGACGACTCGTACTGCCGCTGAAGTCTTGTGCTCATGAGTTCTCGTCCCGCCGGGCTGGGACCTTCGGAAAGGCTGCGTAGTTTAGCCAAATGGCCGCGAAGTTAAAATGCCACTATCGGCAACCGAGCCCCGATTAGAGAAGGTGGCGCAGCATCCAGATTTCGTAGCAGACAAGGGCGACGTATGTCGCAAGGAAACACTGCAATATGTGTTTGACGCGGACGACTTTAAACACTCGAGCGCGCGCCATGGCAACGAGAATGAGAACTCCACCACCCGTGAGAATCATCTTGATCGCGGCGAAATATCCCGGATGATTGACGAGCACGTAGTCGATGATCGGATTGGCTTCGTTGGCGCCATTCGTAAGTAGAGTCAGCGTAAAGAACGCATCGGTCACACTCAGCAGGACAATCGCGAGTGCCAGAAACAGAAGCTCCGGTTCGTGCCAGTCAACGAGGCTCTCGTGGTCCTCCACGCGCCGTCCACCCCTGCGCCGGGGGGTAAATCCGCTCTGGAAGAAGGTGCGAAGCGTCAGCCGGCGGCGATCGTTTACCCGTCGGTCGGCCGGCGGATCCGTCACCGCCACCTGAACGTCGATTTGTTCTTCTTCGCTCACGTCTGTCGCTTTCCTTGCTGGCTGCCGCAGGCCATCTTGCGGGCGCGAGGACCTGTCGGCGGTTGCCGGAAGTTCTCGAATTAGACCACAAATCGACCTGACCGTTATGGAGTGATTCGACAGTTCCGATGAAATGTAGCGCTCAGGCAACTAGTCCGGCGCGGCGCCGGTTTTATGTAACAAGAATGCGATCAGGTCGCGCCGATCCTGGGCGCTGCTGTAGCCAGCGAACACCATGTTGTTGCCGGGAAGAAACTCGTCGGGATTACCGAGCCATGCATCGAGGGCCTCGGGCGTCCAGATGATGTCGGCGGCTCGCATCGCATCTGAGTACGTGAAGTCTCCGCTGCGCGCCGAGGCGCGACCGAAAAGGCCAAAAAGATTAGGGCCCAGCAACGCCCCTTCGCCCTCACCCAAGGTATGACAGGCCTGGCAGGCAAAGCTCAAAATCTCGCCGCGCGCCAGATCCGGCTCGCCGGAATCGGCACCAATTGAGCCCGACGATTCCGGCTCGAGGGACGGCGAACAACCGATGAGGAACAGAAACGGAAGGGGCAGGAAACGTAACATGGTTTCCTGATTATAGAGCCCTCGCTAGAGCGCCCAGGTGAAATCAAAGTGAAACGACACGTCGGGAGCCGTTCTAACAACGAGATCCTCGTTGATCGCGAAACTCAATCGACGCCGCTCATCGAAAGCCCACCAGCCGCCGATGCTCGCCTGAATCGAATCCTTGCCGAGTTCGTCGAGAGCGCTGTCATAGAAGCGACTGTGAAAATCGAGCTGGGCTTTGAGCCCAAGCCTGGCAATCGGCCGCCAGCCGAGACCGAACACCCCGACCGCCGCCCAATCTTCGTTGCGTTCCGACAGAAACTTCGGCTCGCCGATATACATCAGTCCGGCACCCCAGTAATAGCCGATCTCATGCTCCTGCCACGTCGTCGAACCCTGCTTCAATAAGGTCAGCGTCAGGTCCGTCGAGCCGCTCCCTGCGAAGATGTCTTCGTCACCGGTGGGTAGCTTGACTATCGCTCGGAGGAGCATTCCGGAATCGTCTCCTAAGCGCCTTGCGAAGCTCACCTGCGCATCACCCAGCCCGGTGCTTGACTCGCCAAAGTTAAATTGAGTCACGCCATTGACGAGGTAGCGAATGTTGATTCCGTCTTCCGGGGCGCGGTTTCGGTTGCCCTCGGGTAGATTAAACGCTGCATGCCAGCCGTCGATAACGTCGTCGAGAATTCCGCCCCATTGCCGAACGACCGGCAACTCGAATCCTATCGTCCAGTCGTCACTGACTCCGCGCTTGTAGAGAAAGCTCGTTCGCCAGGTTTCACCGTCGATGATGAGCTGCTCATCGCCGCGGCCAGAAAGCCTGAAATGGCTGGCCAGCTCCTGAACGACCGCAAACTCGCTCTCGCCGGGAGCCGCGGCCGACTCCCATGTCGGCAGGCCGAAAACAGCGACCAGCGGCGCCAAATTTCGGGTGCGCAGCGGCTCGTTTTCCTGAGCCGAGACGCTGCCGAGACAGAGGATTCCTGCCGTGACCACCAATAGCCACTGATGAATGTTGAGTCCTTTCATGCGACCGTCGAACCTATCAATCAACTGCTACAAACACGTTACGAGACGACGCGGTACGTCAGATGCTCTGGCGCAGCGCTGCGCTGGCATTGTCTCGCGGAGCCTGTACCATTGCGCATTCCGCTCACAACATCGCCGAAATGAAGCACCTGCGCACCTCCATTCTTGCCATCTTACTCAGCCTGGGACTCGCAGGCTGTGACGAAACGCGGAAAACTCCGCCAAATGTTGCGGTCGCGTTCGTCAACGCAGCGCCAAGCTACAGTTCTGTATCCGTGCTTCGCGAAGAAACGACCGCAGCTGATCTGAACTATCTGGAATCCGCTGGTGGCAGCTTCGGCGCAGATACCTACGATTTCCATCTGGAGGTCGGCCCGATCGATGACGAGCGACAACGATTGGTGTCTTTCGCCCTCGAACTGGTCGCGGGCATGGAATATACGATCGTGGCCACGGAGGTCAACGGCGATCTGCAAGAGCGCATCTTCGAGACGACCGGCGGTGCGGGAGGCGCGGGCGTTTTGCATCTTGCACCGATGCTGGCAGCTGTCGACTTCTATGTCGTGACGCCGGGTACTGACCCAGCTGCGGCCACACCGCTCGGCACCGTTTCTCTCGGCCAGCAGCTTGAGCCCGCGTCTATTACCGCAGGCGAAGTGGAAATCGTGCTGACTGAAGCTTCGAACCCGGCGGCGGAGCTGTTGAGAAGCCCGACACTACCGTTACCGACTGACGCGAGCCTTGTATTTACGATTGTCGAAGGCGCCGGTCTGGGATTCGCCGACATCGCCGTTGTCATATCCGGCGCAACGAACTTCGCTTTCGTCGATCGGGATGTACAGTCGAGCATTCGCGTCATCAATGCGATCTCCAACCGCAGTACGCTCGACTTCGGTATCGACGGCGATCTGGATCCGCCACTCCTGCCAAGCGTCGCTTTCGGATCGGTCACTGACTACACGCTGATCGACGCCGGCACGCCGAATATCACCGGAACACCGGAAGGAAACCCCAGCGTCCTTGAGGTAGATCTCCCATTTGATGCCGAGGCCGGCCGCTTCGCGACGATCTTCATCGCTGGAAATCCGGGAGATACGAGCGGGTCCGTTTCCAATGATGATCTTCGACCGATCACAGGCGAAGCAAAGATCAGTTTGTTCAATGGTGCGGGACTATTTCAGTTCGTCGACTTCTTTCTCTTGTCGCCGGGCACAGACATCAGCCAGGAGCAATCGACAAGCACCCTGCAATCGCGCGCTGCGTCTTCCAACATCTCGGTCGTGCCGGGCGAATATGAACTCACGTTACGAGACTCGATCTCAACGACGATCCTCGCTGACCCGATCACCTTCACACTCGACGAGGGCGGGTTCTACAGCGTACTCATTACCGACTCTACCGGTGGTTCAACCGTAGACATCACGCTGTTCGACGATTTCAACTAGCGAGCGCGCCGCCAGACTTCAGTCGCAGTCGTAGACCTCCGCGAGATCCGCAACGGATGCCGCGATCAGCGCCTCCAACACGTCGAGATCGACATCATCGAGACCCCTCAGATAGAGGCACGACTTGCCGGTTCGAAACCTGCCGAGCCTGGCCATGAGATCCGAATACCGATCGAACCCGAGCATGATGTAAACGGTCAGATCCCGCTTCCTCGGCGAGAATCCAGTGACGAACCAACTGCCTGAGTGGCCGCTCTTGTAACGGTAGTGATAGCGCCCGAAACCCACGATGTTGTCGCCCCACATCGTTGCTTTCTTCCCAGTGAGCTTCGACATCAGCGCAAGCAGTGTTCTACAGTCACGCCGCCGATCAGCATCGGCAACAGTCCTGACGAACTCCCGTGCGGATTTCGATGTCGGTTGTGTCTTCAGCTCAGCCATTTCTCGACCCCGCGCCGTTACTGGTGATCCGATGAGGCTACCTGGGCACCCTCATCGCGAAGCGCCGTTCGGTCAGTGTTTTCGCTGTCAATATTCTACGTAAAGAATTCGGCGCAAATCACATACCGAAAATGAACGGCAGCATGCTTTTCTTGAAATATGCAGCGGCGGCGTTCGCCGGTGCGCTACACGCCGGCCTGGTCGCTGAGCTCTTGCAGGAGTGGGAGGCTAACTGGTGTAGGCCACCAAGAGGCAGGCGACGGCAAGAGCTGCGCAGCGTACTGCTCTATATCTGTTTGAAATAACGTCAAAAAATGGCGCCCCGAGCACGATTCGAACGTGCGACCTTCCGCTTAGGAGGCGGACGCTCTATCCAGCTGAGCTACCGGGGCGCGCTTTTGATTTCAAGAGCTTATCGCGTTATTCGCCCGGACAGCATGTCCAATACAGCCTATCAAGGGTTAACCAATGGCTGATCCTGGCCAGAAGCGGGCATTAGCAGTTTCGTAACCCGCACTTTTCGGCTGTCTTTTGAAACGACCAAGAGAAGATGTCGAATGTCACCTTCGGGCCAGTAGCGTCTAGTCGCCGCGCTGGTCCCATCGCCGATCCCCGAACTAAGCGAAGCAGCAACCAGCTATCGCAACTGAGCCACCATGCCATACGTAACTCGAGCCCGTTCGCTGCGAAGGAAATAAGTCCCCCAGAAGACTCCGGTGCCAATCAGTACCCACATCTCCGGAGCTCCGGCCAGGGCGACCGGAAAACAAAGCGCGGCTATACAGTAGTTTCCATACGAATTTATTTGACGCCCGATCGGAGACCGAACCCAAACTGCTAAAGCGAACGGAAGTGTGAAGAGAAGCGATACGAGCGCGGAGAGGTTTCCGCCGACGGAGGTCGATAAGAAGAACACAGCATAGAACGCATAGCAGCCCGCGTACCATCGCAACCAACCCGCTATGCCACCCTGATCCGGAGGCATTTCTTGAGCCGAAGATACGCAGGTAATAAGAAGCGCACCGAAAAAGATCAAGACGGTCAGCGCCCAGATCGAGATCCCAGCTCCAGTCATACTACTTCTAGCGCTCCAGCGTCAGTCGCGAAGAAAAAACTGGCCGTTAGCCAGGAAGTGCGCCGTCAAGAATATTGATGGTGCCAGCAACACTGCCACCGAGCGCGGTAAATGCACCGATGATAGCGACAGTGATTAACGCCCCAGCAACCGCGTACTCAACAGTAGTAAGACCGCTGTCGTCTTGGAGAAAATCTGCTATCTGGTTTCTCATAATCCACCCGTTGGCTAATAAACGAAATCACGAACGTAGGCTATCGGTCGAGTGTACTTAGGTTGCGCGCCGTAAGATCGGATTATTTTGCATAATCCTGTCAATTTCTTGCACGCTATTCGGAATCGGCCCTTTCTTGTGCGGATTCGGGTAAAAGCGGACGCGCGTTAACCCTGTTAACGTCTCATCGTTCAGGCCAGTCGTGTAGACGCGCGAGTTCTAACCGCGTCTAGAACGCTATCTTCTGAAATAGGTTCGCTCTTCCTGGATCCGACCATTGGCCTTGTGAATACGGACTGATCCGTCGCGAGTTTCCATGTAGCCTCGCATTTCTAGAATCGCGAGTTCTTTCGTATCTGCCTTCACAACAGCCCGGTTAGATCCTGCTTTCCGTAGTCTCCAATTGTCATTCTTCTTTTCCAGGTGATATTTCTGTAGTGCCATCTTCAGACTCCTGCTAAAAGTTGGGCTTCAGTGGAAGTGTAGTCTCGAAAGACTCCAGTGCTCGAAAGATCATCTTACCCGCAATCGACGGCCGCTATCGGCCGAAAACGGACGTCACGCTGTTGCACATGAAAGTTCAAGTGATTTCCAGAAGAAAGCTATCTTCACTGTCTGATATCCGCTGAATCCGCGACCGTTCGTCGATGCAGGGCTACGAGAGCTGAGTCAATCGATCCGGCCGCCCGGGTTGAGCCCGCTAGGGACGAACTGCGGGATCGTGCGATCGAACACGTCATCGTTCAGCGCGCCGAGAAACGCGACGATCTCTCGTTCGGAATCATCGACATCGTCTAGACGCCGAAACAATGGATCCAGTTGATCACGATCGACATTGACGTTAACACTACCGTTTCCGCGCCCCCGTCCTCGACGGCGGCCCCCGCGATCATAGAAGTCGAGCACGTCGTCCAGGTCGGACAGAATTCCGCTATGCATGTAGGGCGCCGTGTAGGCGAGGTTTCTAAGCGAAGGCGTTCGGAAAGCATACGTACCTTCGAAACCAATATCGGGTTCTCGCAGCTTGGAGTTGTCGCCCACACCCAGCACGTGAAGCTTGAAATCCGAAAACATCGGTCCGCTGTGGCAGTTAATGCAACCAACCCGCTCGAACTCGCGCATTCCGCGAATCTGGAGCCGGCTCATCGCGGCTGTGTCGCCGCGCATATAGCGATCGAAGGGTGAATTGCTGGCGACGAGCGTACGCTGGAACGCAGCGAGCGCCTTGCCGAGATTCACGGCATTAATCGGCTCAGCGCCACCAAACGCAGCGGCAAACAATTCACGGTATGCCGGTATAGCATCCAGGCGATTGACGACCTCGGGCACGATTTCCTGCTCGGAATATCCGTGGCCTCGCATCTCCTCGAAAGTCAGGATCGGCAGGAGCGCCTGCTCCTCCAGACCTGATGCCCGGAGATCCCAGAACATCGGCGCAGTCGCTGGATCGTGGTAACCCTCCGCATCGATCCCATTGAACGCCGTATTGAGAATCGTCTGGCTGTTGCGCTGCACGAATGGGATTGTCGTTGCCGGATCGAACCGTCGCGCGTGGCCGAGGCCTACCCCGTCAACGCCGATCGAGATATCGAGATTTTCGGCGTAGCCAAAATCAGGATGATGACAAGTCGAACACGCGACGTCGCTATTTCCGGACAAGATCGGGTCCCAGAACAACAGCCTGCCGAGTTCGACCTTTTCCGTCGTCGTCGGATTATCTATCGGCGCCGCGGCAGTCAGAGGCAACGCGCTTAGCGCTGTGCTGTCCCTCTGAGCACGGAGAGTATCAGTAAGCAAGTACGCGGATACGACAGCCACGATTGGAACAAGAATCGCAGAAGAGATCAGGCGCTTCATTCCTACTCCAGCTCTTTCAGTCAAAGGCGAATACGAACCATGAAGAAGTGTAACTTCTTCGAATGAAGGAGCTCTCTAAAGAAACGTCAAGCGAAAGTAAGCCTGCACAAGCTGTCAAGTCGGCCGTCAAGCAATCAGGCTCGCTTAGCCGAAAACGATTGTTACCGGACTTTCCGTTTCTACGACTTGCCCGGTTGGAGCCAGGGCACCGGTCACCGAATCGATCGCGAAAGTCACAATGTTATGGCCGACTTCATTGCAAGCATAGAGATGCGTCGCAGCCGGATCGAGACCGAAGTAGCGGGGTCGCTCTCCTCCACTCGGCGCCCAGTCGACGACCGTCAACAGTCCGCTGCTCGGGTCAATTTCGTACGCCACGATGCTGTCGTGACCTCGATTGGAGCAGTAGAGAAAACGTCCGGACGGATGAACGAAAATTTCGGCAGTGGTGTTTGTTCCGGTGAAGTCGTCTGGTAACGTGGTCAACAGTTGTATACGACGCAACGCGCCATTCAGCGAATCGTACTCGTAAACAGCGACGGTGGAATCCAGCTCGTTGAGCACATAGGCATATGGCATCGTCGGATGAAACTCAGCGTGACGCGGTCCGGCGCCCGGCTCTGTGGAGACCGACGGCGTGTCCGCCCAAACCAGCGAACCGCTCTCGCTATCAAGCCGGAAAACGAAAACTTCATCCAACCCTTTGTCCGGCACAAGCATGTAACGCCCTTCGGGGTCGAACGGATTGTGGTGCGGGTGAGAGCTTGTCTGTTGCGTCGGGTGTGGCCCGGGCGAACCCGGCAGTTCGACCAGGTCACTACGCGGCGCGAGCGACCCGTCCGCGTTAATCGGAAGAACCGCCATCGATCCGGAAGAGTAGTTGGAAACAACCAGAAAGCGATTGCTCGGATCAACTGCAAGATGAACGCCATTCGTGCCTCCAGTGTTCTCTCGATTGAGTAGCGTCAATCGTCCGCTTGTCGCATCAATAGCAAACGCGGTTGCATAATCCATGTCACCGTGAGCCGAATACAGGAACCGCCGTTCTCGATCTAGCGCCAAGAACGACGGGTTTACGAGATCGGGCACGAGCTGAACGTGGGCCCAATCCTTGGAGACTGGATCCACTCGATAAACGTTGATGCCCTCGCCGCTACCCCCGCGGTCTTCAGAAGTGAAGCACCCAACATAGGCAAACGTCGATCTAGCATCGCTAGCCGATTGCTGAGCGGAAGCGAGCCGCGATACCCAGTTCGACGCGGCAAGTGCAGCAAAGGCTTTCGCGCTCTGGCCAAGAAAACGGCGACGGGAACTATAACCGTTCATTTCGGCCACGCACCGCGGCTGCGGAGCACGAATATCACCGCGACCGTGCTAAGAACAGCCACAAGAACTCCATTGACAGTTAGGCCCAATACATTCTCGATGAGTCGAAACGCGAAAACAACGAGCAACCCCGCTGCAATAGCCAGGCCGATATCGACAATCTTCAGTTTCATCATTCCCCTAAGTATCAGCGACGCTGTCATCAATCGTCCGCGTTCACCACGCGCGGAGGTATGGGCGTGTGACCCGGTATCGGCTCTGAGACGACCCGGTTACGCAGCGTCCCCAGGTTACCGATCGTTATCTCGACAAGTTGTCCCTCCGCAAACGTCATCGTCGGCTGAGGCACTCCCGTTGCAATGACGTCTCCGGGCAACAACGTCATCCGCTCGCTCAGGTACGCAATAATTTCTTCCACAGTAAACGTCAGAAATGAAGTATTACCATTCGGGACGGGCCAATCGTGACGCTCACCATCGATAACGCCCGTGATCTCCATGAGGTTAGGATCAGAAACATCTTGTTTGAGCGTAAGGTAGGGGCCCAATGGAGTGAACGAGTCCAGTGACTTGCTCATTGATCCACCCTGAACCGGATGACTCCCTTGGGGAAGGTCACGTGAACTCACGTCGTTCATAATCGTATAGCCGACCACATAATCGAGTGCTTCAGACGCAGAAACGGCTCTCGCGGTCTTGCCGATTACAATAGCGAACTCTGGCTCGTGAACCCCGGTCGTCAATAAACCCCACAGGTTGATGTCAGCCTGGTGTCCAGCCAGTGAAGCGGGCGACTTGAAAAAGAAACTGGGATATTCGACATCATCCCATGTACCAGGCGTACCGTCCGGTTGGACACGCTGATAGGCGCCTGCGAGGGAAATTACTTTTGACGGCGCTACGACCGGTGGAAGATATCGAACGCTACCGGGCGGATGAAACACGCGGCGATCTCCGCCAGGGTCTTCGAAGTCTCCGGACTCTCTGAGTCCCGTCATCGTATCGTGCAAAGACCGCGCCGCACTGATCGGAACGTCTCCTGCCTCGATTAGCGATCGCATATCGATAGGGATCGCAGGCAACGTCTGGTTCTCTGTCGAACCCGAGCGATACAGATAGGTAATTGCATTGTGAACATCGAGAATGTCCTGATCGCCACTTCCTCGAGTTACGCCCAAACGTGGGCCGCTATTGGAAATCTCAAATGACAGCAGCCTGAAGGTTGAGTCGGCGGATTGCTGCGCGTCGACTCGACCTGACAAACCGACCGAAAACACCAGTGCGACAATGACCGCCCAAGCGCCGAAGTTACATTCCAGTTTCGCGTTTACCATACCCCCACCCCTACTAGTTATTCTGCAGCTTGCCTGTTGATCGGCAGTCGCCGTCGAAACGTGTACTCAGCTCATCCGCCACCGATTCTGAGTCGAGGATGATGAATGTAGTCATAGTTGAATGTATCGCCTTCTTCGTCGAACAAAACCAGTGACTGCTGAAACATGATGGGCGGCGCAGATCTCGGCGGAACGGTTGCTTCTACGATATAGAGGCGCGTTTCGTGGAGATAGATCCCCGCAAACGTGCGGGACCTGTCAGCATTGGTTATCTGCAATTGATGTCCCGCGACGCGCTGAATGTAATGAAAAGCATCGTAGGTGATCTCACCGCCTCTCTTGCGGATATTCCACGCCGCGAAGGCTATTGATCCGACCACATCGACCGCCCAGTAGAGCGACCCGTCATCCGCGCTCGTCTTATTCGTGCGTTCCGCGTGAATCGACTGAGCATCGGTGTAGTCGACCACGGTGACTCTATAACGTGCTCCGTCGTTCTCGGCCGAATATACGCGCGCCGGAAAAGCCACACCGTATTCCGACGCATAGGCGATCTCGTGGATTTCTGGCCCTTCAGGTGGGAATTCGATCGCGAAACGGTCCTGATCGCTACTGAACTCGGCCCATCTCTGAGCGAATGCTGAATGGGCAAAGAAGAGAACAACAACTATGGTCAACGTCTTCGAGCTATGCATTGTCGAATGTCCCATGTGTCGCCGGAAGAGTGTTCACTGCGTCATCAGCCCGTAAGCGTCCTCGATGTTACGGTTCCGTTGAGGATCATAGTTGGGCAAATCACCGTACTCGGCGAGCGCGTCGCTCGCCAATAGATCCTCGAGCGTTGCCCCGCTCTCCACCGCTTCGGTCACGACCGCTCGCAGATCCTCGAAGAACTGTCGGTAAGCAATGAAGTCCGCCTTAGTCCCTGTACTGCTGTGACCGGGGGAAACGATGTCGAAATCAAGTGCCTCAACCGTTTTCAGGGAGTGAATCCACTCGTCGAGCGTGCCCGTCCCTGGGAACCCGAGGGCGAGCCTTTTCACGTTGAGGAAATCGACGCCATAGATGGCTCTTTGCTCTGGAAAGAACAACACGGCCGCGTCCGTCGAGTGGTTCGGACCCGGGTGGATGAGCTCCACGGTTTTACCGCCCAACGCGATCGTCGCTCGCTCATCGTAAAGCACCTCCGGCATCATCACGTCAGCAAGAATCTCGCCGCCGTTCAAAAAACCGTCGCCGTCCGTATCGTACTCGTCAAACGCCGTCGCCAGGTCTCCGCTAGCCTCCTCTCGATCAAGCCTCTGGTCGCCATTGGAATCGACGAGCGTTACCTGGATCGGAAACGTCGCGATAGCGTCTGCCACCACGCTGGGATAGTTCGCGTGCCCGATGAGAGTGGCCGTATCATCGAACACTCGTGCGCCCGCGGCATGGTCCCAGTGAGAATGACTGAAAAGTACGTAACGCACTGGCACGCCGAACCGTGCTTCGAATTCTTCCCGCATCCACATCGCCGCATCGGCGTTGAGCGGATCTCCGAGGATGATCCCTTCCGGCGTCACCAAGGCTATCGTGAAGTGCGTGTCGTCCTGTATCCGATACAGATCCTCGGCGAGCTGGACAATATTCCGGGCAGGCGTCTCCACCGCGTCTTCCTGGGTGCAGCCCTGTAGAAATACCGCCAGACTCAGTGCAGCAGCGGGTGCGACGATTTTTATCGTCTTTCTCATGTGCCCCCTCTTCTCTGAGAATTATTCTAAGCGCATTCTACGCCTCAACCGGAACCAGTTGGACCAACACTGAACTACGACTGGCGATATATCTCTCCCGCACGCCCCCGTACGTCAGACCTCGCGATCGAGTTTCAATAGATTGATGATGTTACCGCCGAGGATCATGCGCTTGTCTTCATTGGTCAGGAACGAGGCATTGAGAACCATATCCATCGTATCGGGCCAATCGAACGGAATGTCGGTGCCGTAAACGACATTCTCGACGCCCATCTCCGCGACGAGATGGCGCAGACCTTCGTCCGAAAACACCATGGTGTCGGCAATGATGTTCCGACGCAGGTACTCGCGCGGCGGCAGCTCATTTCTGCAATCGGTCGCTCCGCCGCTCTGGCCGCGCAGGTTCAGGCGGCAGGCCACGTCCGTTCGCCCAAAATACGAAGGTAAGTATCCGGCGCCGTGCGCTCCAACAATTCTCAGCTCCGGAAATCTATCGAACGTTCCGTCGAAAAGCAGGCGCGTGAGGAACAACGTGGTCTCGAGCGGGTTGCCGATGGTATTGCCGAGGTCACCCGGGAAGTCCAACCCCCCTTCCTGCACGAGATTCGGCGCGCCCGCGGGATGGATGAACACGGGAACGCCAAGTTCCACGCAACGCTCCCAGAAGGGGTCAAAATCCGTAGAAGCGGGGACGTCGCCGTTGACGTGACCACCGACCGAAGCCCCTCTGAAGCCGAGTTCGTTGACCGCGTACTCGAGCTGATCCGCTGCAAGATCCGGATGTTGCAACGCAACCGACGATAGTGCGACGAAGCGCCCAGGGAACTGCGCGCAAAACTCCGCCAGACCCTCGTCTTGTACGCGGATGATTCGTTCTGCCAGCGGCCGATCAGCTGCATACCACCAGTACTGGTTGGCGCTGAGCACGGCAGTATCGATGCCCCACTCATCGAGAACGCCGACGCGATCGGGTGTCAGGAGTGCCGGTCCGCCGATGTTTCGCTCCAACGGCGTACCCCGAACGACATCCTCGACCGCCCCGATAAAGGCATGGTTGTGGATATCGACGACTTTGACGCGGTACCCGTCAATAATGACTTCACGGCGAGCTTGGGCGAATGCCGGTCTCGCGAGCATGAATCCGGCGGTAGCGCCACAAACGGCGCCCAAGAAACTCCTACGACTGTGCATAACACCTCCCTATTCTGGCTCTTCTGAAGTCTCGCTCCACGTTCTGCGAGAAGAATCCGCTTGGAGATTAGCACAACGACAATGCCGGACTGGATCGGTGGCAGTAGAAGAAAATCCGCTAAACTATTGCGGTCGTGTTCTACAAATGCGGATTCGCAGTGATATCGAGGGCCCTGGTTCTGGCCGGGCCTCTACTACTCAGTATAGCGAGCGCGCAAGAACCCGCTCGAACCGGTGCTGAGGCAGAGTTTCATTTCGCGCGGATGGCGTTCGGCGTGAGGGGCGGCCCGGTGAGCCGAAGCCGGCGAGAACCCTGGCTACGTGACTGGCCTGACGCCGAGGTTCACTTCGTCGAAGGCATCTCGCGGCTTACAAGAGTCGATTCCGGCCGTGAGAATCGGCAAATACTCCTTAGCGACGAAACGCTGTTCGACCATCCGCTGCTCTATGCGGTGAAGGTCGGGTTCTGGGATCTCAGCGACTTCGACGCGTCGCGCCTCCGCGAGTATCTGCTGCGCGGAGGATTTCTGATCGTCGACGATTTTCATGGCCCCTATGAGTGGGCGACTTTTTCGAGCTCGCTCAAGCGAGTGTTTCCCGATCGGCCGATCGTCGAAATTCCAATAGAGCACGAAGTTTTCAACGTTCTCTACAGTCTCGATCAGAGAGTGCAGATTCCGGGCGCACAGGCGATTCAGTACGGGGTGACGTGGGAAGATCCGCAGGGAAAGACGCCTCACTGGCGCGGCGTCTATGACGACGAAGGCCGATTACTCGTCGCCATCAATTTCAATATGGATCTGGGTGACGCCTGGGAACACGCAGATGATGCGTTCTACCCCGAGCCGCTCACCGCATTGGCCTATCGGTTCGGCGTGAACTATGTCATTTATTCAATGACGCACTAGTTGCTGGACGGCGGCAGCTATCTGCTGAAAGCTCCGGTTTCGAACCGACATATCGGGCATTCCACACGTCAGCGTTTATCGCCAGCGTTCACGGTATCACCTCAGCGCTCCCTTCATACCAGCGCACTTCCAAGTCTGGTCCTCGGGGTTGGCTTCCGACCTCCACTGGCCGGAACAATTCATAAACGATCGAGCTGTCCGCCACCTGCGTGCTTTCAATGACACGGACCGGCTCGAAGGGATTCGGCACATCGGCAGCCGCGGCACGGACCGGTTCAGGCACGGACGGCCACGCCACATCGCGTTGGATCTCTAGCACCGCCCACGCTCCGTCCGACCGCACCATGTCGACCTCGATCTCGTCACCATTCGGCAACGTTCCGGTCACCTCATACTGATTGTTACCGGGACTAAGTTCCCCGCTCGTGATGGTTACGTCAGGCGCAGCGGCCGACACCAGAGCCGCAATGTCCGCGGGGACCGGCGATCCCGCAGCTCCCGCCTGTGTCGGTTCAGACGCTGGTGGAGTACAGGCCGCAGCAGCGAATGCCAGCGGCATAAATAAGTATCGAACCTTGGTCATGGATGGCCTCCTATGCTACCGCTGGCTTCGTCGACGGCACCGTTCGACCCGAAGCGGTCACTATCTATTGGTAATGGCGCTTAGCCAGGAAACATCCCAGCAGCGAGGGCACGGCCATACTGAGATGCGCGATCTCCGCGCTCATACTGGGGGCTGCGAGCTCCGCCATGAAAGGAACTCCCACCCAGAATGGGGCGTATAGGCCGATCATCATGATGAGCATCACCCACCACATCGGCGGGTTTCGAAATTTCGGCGCAACAAACAAGATGACCAGAACTGCGGCCATAGCGCCTAAGTCGCCGAACCCCTCCCGCAGAAAATGGTGCCAGCTATGCGTCACGTCGAGGGTCGCCTCTGAAGTCAGCAGAAATCGTTCGTTACCGATGTGCCTGAAAGTTGCGCCGACCGGTCCGTAGCCCGCGAGAAATCCGATAATCACCAAGCCGCGCGCGGTCCAAAAGTTAAAGAGTAATTTCATAATTCCTCCACCCTGCAACGCCTGCTTCCGGGCACTAGCCGACGTTCGTCAATCATTGTCGTCATTCTGCCATTCAGAGACACAGTCGTACGGCTCGATCTCGATGCCCGGAGTCCAGCCTCGCAATACTTCCATATTTATCGGAGCCGTAAACATGATGGGGTCGACGGCCGACATCGTATATCGAAGCACGTCTCCCTCAATGACTTCGAACGTCTCCGTGTAAACGATCTGCTCCGACTGCGGCGTCCCGCCCGAGTCGAAAAGCGGCCAGTCGACATTCGTTGTCGACACCACCAAGGTAGCTTCGTCCCAGCGCCCAATAGAGAAGCCGAGCGGCGAGGATTCGATCCCTTCCGGAGCTTCATCGATGTTCATGTGGACAATGCGCTCAACGTTATACTCTTGCGTGTGAATAACGATTCTGTCTCCGTCCTCGATGATCCGCATGGGGACCGGGTCGAACATCGGCGACGGCATCCCTGACCGGCAGT
>CAJIBS010000513.1_pt1 | contig 30492 bp, 28 predicted proteins | sample 9199411 | NCBI WGS metagenome assembly CAJIBS01 (sample SAMEA7708312, study PRJEB35096) | sediment metagenome | biome: marine neritic benthic zone biome [ENVO:01000025]; feature: sediment [ENVO:00002007]; material: shallow marine sediment [ENVO:03000034] sea grass bed [ENVO_01000059] ... | reverse complement strand
GTCGACGCCGTCGTCGCGGCGATCGACGTGAGCGCGGCAGGCGGGGCGCCGGACTACGCAGGCGTTATGTGGTTCGTTGCGATCGAGGGTCTCCTGGTCGCGGGTATGGCGGCCACGCAACGCGGTATCGGCTACTGCCAGACCTTGCTCCGAATCCTGTTGAGCCAGCGCGTCAATACGCTGATTTTGGAGAAGGCACTGACGCTCGAGCTCGCGCAGTTCGAGGATTCGGAGTTCTACGACAAGCTCAATCGTGCTCGTCAGGAGGCCTCGAGCCGGCCGCTCGCGCTGGTCAACAAGACATTCGGGTTGGCCCAGCATGGGATTTCGCTCGCGAGTTATGCGGCATTGCTGTTGCAGTTCTCGCCGTGGGCCGTAGCCATTCTGCTGGTAGCGGGCGTACCGGCGTTCGTCGCCGAGACGCATTTCTCGAATGAGAGATTTCGCTTCTTCAGACATCGCTCACCCGACCGACGCAGGCTTCTTTACCTGGAGATGGTGCTGGCCAGGGAGGACCACGCGAAGGAGGTTCAGCTTTTTCAGCTCGGGCCGGAGCTGCTGAAACGCTATCGAAAGATCTTTCGCGACATCTTCGACGAAGAACGCGGCCTGACGATTCGGCGCGATAGCTGGGGTCTCGCGCTCGGGCTGCTAACGAACCTCGCGTTCTACGGTGCCTATGCATGGATCGCGGTTGCGACGGTTCAGGGCGGGATCACGCTCGGTGAGATGACAATGTATCTGCTCGTGTTCAAGCAGGGGCAATCTTCCGTCTCGTCGATGTTGAGCGCTATCGGCGGCATGTACGAAGACAATCTCTATCTCTCGAATCTCTACGAATACCTCGACCAACCGGTCCCCCCGAGAAACCGGGCCGCGCTCGCCGGTCCGAATCCTGACGCCGGCCTGAAATTTGAGGACGTGGGCTTCACCTATCCGGGCGCTACCAGTCCTGCGCTCAAAGGCATCGATCTCGAGATCCCACCGGGGCAAAGCGTCGGTATCGTCGGACGAAACGGGTCCGGGAAAACGACACTCATCAAGCTTCTGGCAGGTCTATATCAGCCTGACGAGGGCCAGATCAGCTATCAGGGTCTCGCGCTGCAGGAGTGGGACCCGGACGCGCTGCGTTCCTCGATCGGGGTGATCTTCCAGGACTTCATGCGTTATCAATTCCCCGTGGGGGAGAACATCGGCGTCGGCGATGCCGACAATCTCTGGAATGAAGAGCGCTGGATCGAGGCCGCCGAGATGGGACGCGCGTCGAGCTTCATAAACCGGCTCCCGCAAGGTTACGCGACTCAGCTCGGGCGCTGGTTCAATCGCGGCCAGGAGCTCTCGGTCGGGCAGTGGCAGCGCATTGCGCTGGCGCGTGCGTTCATGCGATCGGCCGCAAACATACTCGTTCTCGACGAGCCGACCGCTTCGATGGATTCGGAGACCGAAGCGGAAATATTCGAGCACTTTCAGTCGATGACGGACGACAAGATCGCGATACTGATCTCGCATCGATTCTCGACAGTTAGACGTGCCGACATCATTGTTGTCATGGACCAGGGCTCGATCATCGAGCGCGGCAGCCACGACGAGCTCGTCGCACTGCGCGGTCGCTACGCTGAGCTGTTCGAGCTGCAGGCCCGCGCTTACCGGTAGCGTTCCGCGAGCTCTGCTGGGGTACAATCCGATTCCCCCTAGGGGCACCCTCCATGTCAACTCCCGCATCAGAGTCCGTCGCTCGCTCCGATATCTACTTCGCAGAGAAGGACAAGGCGCTGCGCGACGATGTTCATCGTCTCGGCGAACTCGTCGGCGAGCTCGTTCGTGACCAGGGCGGAGAAGCGCTTTTCGATCTGGTAGAGGCCGCGAGGCGCGCATCGATTGCTCAGCGCGAAGAAGATTCGGGCACGCACCGAGAGCTGCACGCTTTGTTATCCAAGTTGAGTCCTCGAACGGCGCGCGATTTCATTCGTGCATTCTCGACCTACTTCCAGATGGTCAATATGGCCGAGAAGGTGCATCGCATCCGCCGCCGCCGAGCGTATTTGCGCGATGCGCAAACGCCGCAACCGCTGGGATTTACAGATACGCTCGGTAAGCTCAAGGACGCTGGCGTCGATGCGGCATCGATAGAGCACGTTCTTGGCACGATTTCAGTCGAGCCTGTGTTCACTGCGCATCCGACCGAAGCGACGCGTCGTACGCTGTTGCGCAAGCAACAAAACATCGCGCGGCATCTGGTAGAAATGCTCGATCCCTATATGACTCCGCAGGAAGAGCAGGCGACGCTCGGCCGTATCCGAATGGAGATGACGACGGGTTGGCAAACTGAGGAACATCCAGACACCCAAGTCCGTGTCAGTGACGAAGCAGAGCATGTGCTCTTCTTCCTGACCGATGTGCTCTACCGAATGATCCCGCCGTTCTACGAGGGGCTCGAAGAAGCGATCGAAGCGGTTTATCCGGAGCACGGAGGTCGCGCTCATGCGGCGACGATGATTCGATTCGGATCCTGGGTCGGTGGTGACATGGACGGGAATCCGAACGTAACCGCCAAGAGCCTTCGCGAGTCTTTGGGTCGCCAGCGCGCATTAGTTCTTGATCTCTACTACAACGAATGTCTCGCGCTCGCAACGCAGCTCAGTCAAAGCGTTGGCCGGGTCAATATCAATGACGAGATTCTGAAGCGTAGCCAGCAGTATGCGGGACATTTTCCGCGGGCGGCGTCTTCGGTACATGCGCGCCATCGCGAGATGCCGTACCGAGTGTTCCTGCGTCTCGTTGCCGCGCGTTTGCAGGCTACTTTCAATGACGATGCGTTTCCGTATGAGTCGCCGGAGGAGCTCAAGCGCGATATCGAGCTCGTCGCCGATAGCTTGCGTGCGAACAAGGGCCACAACGCAGGGCTATTCGCCGTCTACAGACTACTTCGCCGCATCGAAACGTTCGGGTTTCACATAGCGACGCTCGATATTCGGCAGAACGCTCTCATACATCGCCGTGTAGTCGGCGAGGGCCTCAACGAGGAGAACTGGCTCGAGCAAAGCCCCGAAGCACGGACAGAGCGGCTCAAGGAAGCGCTCAATCGTCGTGAGTCGCCAGCCGCAAAGCTGTCGTCTGAAGGACGGCGAACGCTCGCCGTGTTCCAGTCGATCGCGCACTGCCGACGGAAGTACGGCGCAAAAGCGATTGGTCCCTATATCGTCAGCATGGCGCATGGCCCCGATGACGTTCTATCGGTGCTGTTGTTGGCCAAGTGGGGTGATCTCGGACCGAAAGGCGGTGCCGTACCGCTAGATGTCGTGCCGCTGTTCGAGACAGTAGAGGATCTCGAGAACGCGGCGTCGATCATGACGGGACTGCTCGCGGATGCGAGTTATCGCGCGCATCTCGATAAGCGCGACGCTCATCAGATGGTCATGGTCGGCTATTCGGACAGTAACAAGGACGGCGGACTCGCATCGGCTCGCTGGACGTTACGCCGTGCGCAACAAGATCTCGTCGAAGCGATGAAAGAGATGGGCGTGAGGCTCACGATCTTCCATGGTCGTGGCGGTACAGTCAGTCGTGGCGGAGGCCGGCTGCATGAAGCCGTTATGGCCGCGCCGACGGGAGCCATTGCAGGCCACCTGCGGATGACCGAGCAGGGTGAGATGATCAACGCGAAGTACGGGCTGAGAGCGATCGCAATGCGCTCGCTCGAGCAGACCGTCAGTTCTGTGTTGCTCACATCGGCTCGATCACCAAAAGTTGAAGACGAGGAGCCGAAATGGTGCGCGATGATGGAACAGATCTCTTCGGTCAGCCGCGATGTCTATAAAGATCTGATCTACGATCGAGAAACGTTTTGGGATTACTTCCGGCTCTCAACGCCCATCGATGTAATCGAGCGGCTGGGAATCGGCTCGCGGCCGTCTTATAGAGCCGATAATGCCAACATCCAGGATGTAAGAGCGATTCCGTGGGTATTCGCCTGGACTCAAACTCGTCTGCTGTTGCCGGGTTGGTTCGGTGTCGGTTCGGGTCTTCAGCATGCGCTAGCCGAGTTCGGCGAGGATGCGCTAACAGAGATGTTCCGTCGTTGGAAGTTTTTTCACGTGCTGATTACCGATGTTGAGATCGTACTCGGTAAATCGGATATCGGGATAGCGGAGAGCTACTCGCAACTCGCTGGTGCGCTACACGATGAGATTTTTCCGATCGTGCGCGCAGAGTACGAAACCTGTAAGGAGATCATCCTGAAGCTTCGTGGGCAGAAGAACTTGCTCGAGAACGAAGACACGCTTCGCAGGGCGATACGTCTGCGAAATCCTTACGTCGATCCTATGAGCTTGCTGCAGATAGATTTGCTCAAGCGCTGGCGAGACAGTGGCAGCAACGATGACGAAGTACTGCAGGCGCTGATGGTCAGCATCAATGGTATCGCGCACGGTATGCAGAATACGGGCTGACTCAGCATCTCAGCTCTTTCCTGCCCGCTTGCGAGGTGGCTTCAACCAGCGGATTACGTGGTCTTCGAGATCTTCCGATTCAACCTCTCGCTCGGCCACGCAACGACCACGAATCGAGATCCCTGCTCTGTGAACGCTGTTCGCGTTGCCGGAAACGAGTGGATGCCAGTCCGCGAGGCCGCGTCCTTCAGCGAGACGGCGGTACGCACAGGTGCCTGGCATCCAGGCAAGGTCGTCGAGATTCGCTGGCTTCAGTACGACACAGTCCGGAACGTGTTCGAGGCGCGCGGCGTAATTCGTGCAGCGACAGGATTCCGTGTCCAGTAGCCGGCACGCGACATCGGTGTAGTAGACGAGTCCGGTGTCTTCATCTTCGAGCTTGTGAAGGCAGCAGCGACCGCAACCATCGCAGAGCGATTCCCACTCCTCCTGTGACATCTCAGCAAGAGATTTGCGCTCCCAGAATGGCGCATCGTTGTTACTTCGTCGGTGTTTGGAACGCTTTGGCATGAAGGCATAGTGTAAGCTTTGGCGCCGTGACGACGCGGATGAAAGCGACTTTTCTCGATTACGGAACACTCGGGCCCGGTGTTGACACGAGTCCGCTCGACGATCTGGTGGAAGTGGCTTACTTCGAGTATTCGCCGCCGGAGGAGATTCCGCCGCGCCTCAAAAGAGCTGCGATCGGCATCGTCAACAAAGCGCGAGTCGACGCCGCGACGATGGATGCGAACCCCGATCTCAAACTCATCGTGCTGGCCGCGACGGGTAGCGACAACGTCGATCTCGTTGCTGCGAAGGAGCGTGGGATTGGCGTCTCCAATATTCGTAACTACTGCACACCGGCGGTTGTACAGCACGCTTTCGCGCTGATACTCGCACTGACTCGGCAGCTCAGCGGTTACCAGACCATCGTCAATGCGGGAGCCTGGCAGCGAAGCAACACCTTCGCTCTCTTCGACTATCCGATTCGCGATCTCACGGGCAAGGTTCTCGGCATAGTCGGCTACGGATCTCTGGGTCGGGGCGTCGCCGATATTGGTCGCGCGATCGGTATGGAGGTAAAGATCGCGGCGAGGGCCGGTACTGACGGTTCCGATTCCGCGGAATCGCGGGTTCCTTTAGCGGAGCTGGTCCGTGAAGCTGACGTTCTGAGTCTGCATTGTCCGCTGACCGACGCGACGCGCCACCTGATCGGTGCTGAGCAACTAAAAGCGATGAAACGGGACGCGATACTCATCAATACCGCGAGAGGGGCATTGATCGATAGCGCTGCGCTCGTCGACGCGCTACGGAGCGGTGAGATAGGCGGCGCCGGAATCGACGTCCTCGCGAAGGAACCTCCGCCGGACGACGAGCCGCTGCTCGCTGCGGACATTCCGAATCTCATTCTCACGCCGCATATCGCCTGGACATCGGCCGAGTCCCGGCAACGGACTCTCGACCAGGTCGCGGAAAACGTCGAGGATTTTCTCGAGGGCGGCAAGCTCAGGCGTCTCGTCTGAGGCACTCTTCTAATTTAGCCATCGATCCCACATCTCCGCCTTCTGTGCTGCCGTGTAATTGATCCTTCTTCGACGCTTCATATCCAACACGCTCCTCTCTATAGTTATAGTCTGATGTTGTATCGACCGGCTGAATCAGCAGCCGAAAGCGGCCGTAAGAAGGATTCCGGCGCACTACGTACCGACGCCCCCTATACCCGAGTCGGAGCTTATAGCAGTGGACACTCCAACTTTCGATCCCTACAAAAACGCCGGTTCGAGTTAGCGGGGCGGTTGGCGATGGCGGCAGACGATTCCCAGCCCGCAGCCGCGCGCCCGTCTTCTACAGTCGTCCTTGTTCGCGAGGGCGAGATCGCGCCGGAGATACTGATGGTTCTGAGGCGGCCTGGGAATGCTTTTGGCAGCAACTACACTTTTCCGGGCGGAGTGCTAGACGACAATGAGTCTGAGGCCGTGTGCTATTGCGCGGGTAGAACGACTGAAGAGGTAAACGCGTCGATGGGCCTGGCGAGCGGTGGACTGGACTACTACTGCTCCGCGGTCAGAGAACTGTTCGAGGAGACCGGCGTACTGCTCGCTCGGGACTCGGGGGGCGACTGGGCGTTCTCGCAGAAGTCGATGCAGCCGCTCGCGAGCGAGTTGCGTCAACAGCTCGATGCCGGCGACTTGCCGTGGGCCGAACTTCTGCGCGGCCAAGACCTCAGGATTGCTTGCGATGCGCTCCACTACTTCGCCTTCTGGGTGACGCCGATCAATCTGCCACGTCGCTGGGCAACGCGGTTTTTTATCGCCGAACTCCCGCCAGCAAGCGATGCGGAACACGACGGTCGAGAGTTGCTCAACAGTCGCTGGATGACGGTTGCCGACGTGCTTTCCGCGGGCGATGCGGGCGTCATGGAGCTGCCATATCCGACGCGTAGCAACCTCGAGAAGCTGTCGATGTTCGGAACAGTCGAGGATCTCCTAGGCTGGGCCAGTAAAGAGGCAGCAAGGGGTATAGCCAAGATTCTACCGGTCCTCATAGAAGAACAGGGCGGGCGCCGATTCGTCATGCCCGGCGACCCGGCTTACCCCACGGACTGCGAGCAGTGAGACCGAATCTCGCGACGGGGGTGGCGACCGAGATCGGCTCCGGCGTTCGCCGATTGCTCGCGCCTAACCCTGGCCGAATGACAGGACCGGGAACCAATACCTATCTGTTAGGTAGCGAAGAGGTTGCCGTCCTTGATCCCGGTCCCGCAATCGACGCACACGTAAACGCTATCGAGGCGGCGGCGCCCGGGCGAATTAAGTGGATTCTGGTTACTCACACGCATTCGGATCATTCTCCTGCCGCGAAGCGACTTGCGGAGATTACCGGTGCGCCGCTACTCGGCAAGATGCCACCGAACGACTCGAGCCAGGACAAGACTTTTGTCCCCGACCGTGTTCTCTCTGATGGCGATGCACTAGAGACTGCAGAGTTCACACTTAGGGCCGTGCATACGCCCGGGCATGCTTCGAATCATTTGTGCTACCGGCACGAGCGGCTCGCGTGGCTATTCACCGGCGATCACATTATGAGCGGCTCGACGGTGGTCATCAATCCGCCCGACGGTAACATGGGAGACTATCTGCGATCGTTGTCGGCGCTGAAATCTCTCGATCTGAAAGCGCTTGCGCCGGGACACGGCGAGCTCATCGAAAACCCGGATGAAGTCGTAGACTGGCTAATTAATCACAGGCTGGGTCGCGAAACCAAAGTCGTTAATGCGCTCGAGAGTCGGTCAGGTCTCACGACACGCGAGCTGACTACGCTGGTATACGACGATGTGGATGCTGCGCTGCACGCGCTCGCAGAACGATCGCTGCTTGCGCATCTTATAAAGCTCGAAGAGGATGGTCGGGCGCGACGAGCGGATGACCGCTGGTGGTTGCTAGCGTAGTAACTTTCCGAGGACCGAGAGGAGTCGGGCGCGACTGGGGCGCTAAGCTGCGGCACGCTTAATCTAGGTAGAATCTTCCGTACAAGGCATCCCGGGGGGGAGCTAGTGTCGTTCGTACGTGAGCTGAGACGACGAAACGTATTCCTCGCGAGACCTGTCTCGGCGTAAGAGCGTACAGTTGACAACGCGCACTAGTGACTGCCTCTGGCCGAAAACAGTTATTTCGCTGAATGCTGTGGTGATGGAAGAGTTGTTAATCCGCGAGTGCAGACAAGATGACTTGGTCGCGGTTGAGTCACTGTATACGGAAGCGTTCCCGAACGAGAATCTGACACCCTTGGTGCGAGACCTCTTGGATGATGGTCTAGACGCCATTTCTCTCGTCGGGACCATCGAAGAGCAGCTTGTGGGGCATGTAGTTTTCACCAGATGTGGCGTGGCTGGAAAAAGTGTCAACTTGGCTCTGCTCGGGCCACTCGCTGTTGCGCCGTCGTGGCAACGACAAGGTATAGGTAGCGCGATCGTGCACGCTGGCTTGCAACGGGTAGAGGATGCGGGCGTGGTCCGGGTGTATGTACTGGGTGCCCCAGCCTATTATGGGCGCTTCGGATTTCGAGCAGAGTCATCGGTTCAGCCACCTTTTCCTTTTCCGGCTGACTTGCCGCCGGAATGGGAAGGGGCGTGGCAGTCAAGGGATGTAGGTAAGACCACGATGTCCGTTGCAGGAAAGCTATTGGTGCCACCACCATGGCTCAAGCCGGCCTTGTGGGCGCCTTGAATGACTCCTTTTGGCTGCAAGGAGTCGTGAGAGAATAGTCACTCAACTGGACAGTGGGTCAAGGGGATAGGCAATGAATCCGATCGTCTCGTGTCTAGCTCTGCTTTCAATGTTGGTCGTCACGGGCCTCCGAGCACAGGAAATTGTGCCGGTGGAGCTTGAGTTCCCGACGCCCGTGCAAATCAGGAACACTCAGGAGATACCTTTCAAGACTACGAATTTCACATTCGTCCGTCTCCAGTACTCTTGTTCCACGCAATCTCGTTGCCGAAGCGCTTGGCTAACCGATTATCCCGACGCTGATCAGGCATTCTCGAACCAGGTCCAGGAGTTGACGAGCCTCTCAGTCAATCCCGAAGGCCTCACCCTCCAATTGGCCGATCCCGCCTTGAACCAGTACCCATTTGTCTACATCGTTGAAGCTGGCCAGATGAGTCTGAGTGACGATGAGGCGTTGACGTTACGAAACTACCTTCTCGGCGGCGGCTTCTTGATGGTTGATGATTTTTGGGGAGAGTACGAGTGGGGGATCTTCGCTGAGGCGCTACGCAAAGTCTTCCCGGATAGATCGCCGGTAGAACTGGCAGTGGATCACGAGATCTTTCAATCGTTCTACTATCTCAGTGAGGCTCGTCAACTGCCCGGACGAGGCGGCGTAAGGAACGATGGATCAGAGCCGAGGCTCATGGGAATATCCGACGACGACGGCCGATTGATGGCGATCATTTGTCACAACTATGATTTTGGGGACGCATGGGAGCACATCGACGACCCATGGTATCCGAAGGAGTACTCAATGGGTTTTGCGGTTCCGATGGGAATCAACATCGTTACCTATGCGCTCACGCACTGATGGGTTATCTACGACAACTGTTGGCCGAAAGGCGTCGGCGGTTGACAGTTAATATGCACGGAGATGCATAGCTCGGGGGAGAAAGTATGAAGAAGCTCGATTTCGGTCAGGCTGCCACGTTGCTTGCGAATATCGGCGTCATCGCAGGAATCGTGTTCTTGGCGATCGAGATTCAGCAAAACACCGGGGAGATAAGAAGCCAAGCGTCGCTCGGAATTAACGACGCCTTGGCCCGAATGAATTCCGCGATCTATCAGGACGCAGAACTAGCCGACATTCTCATTCGCGGCCGCGCATCGTTGAGCAATCTCGATCCCGTTGAGTACGCGCGGTTCCAAGCCTTCTATCTTGAACGGGTAAACCTAGCCGTCTACGTTAGTAACTTGGAGCGCGAAGCTACTACTGACGTGCACATTAACTACATCGGCGCATTGACTAGAGAGATAGCGAGTTATCCGGGCGTAGGAGAGTTCTGGTCGTCCTGGCGAGAGAATTGGGCTGGGTCGGATGAGCTGTATGATCGACTCGCGTCCGGACTGCAATAAGCATGACCGCGTTTGACCGGTAGAAGTCATGCGGCGGATTTTCTCGCGATACTGGATGAGTTGTCCGAAAGCAGTCACCCCTCAACGGCTGATTAGCTAGCTGCTGCGCGCCGCCGATACTGACCCAGGGCGACTGTTACCAACCGTCGATTCGATAAGAGGAAAGTTCGCCAACGTGATTGCGTCTCAACGGCAGAAGTTTTGCGTTCCGAGTGATGTTCACTACATCAACTGCGCGTATATGTCGCCGCTGTTGAAGCGGGTTGCGGATGTGGGTGTGGAGAGCGTAAGAATGAAATCGGCACCCTGGAAAATCGGCGTCGAGAAATTCTACGAGCCGTTGGAGGAGCTGCGCCGTCTTACCGGACGCTTGATAAACGCACCGGCCGATCGGGTGGCGGTGATACCGGCCGTCAGCTACGGAATCTCTATTGCGGTCAACGCGACGGAACTTCGCCGTGGGCAGAACGTGGTCGTTCCCGGCGAGGAATTTCCGAGTGTCGTCTACGCCTGGCGCGAGCGCTGTCGAGCTGTCGGTGCCGAGATGCGCATGGTGTCGCGCCCCGAAGAGCACGAAAATCAGGGCGCAAACTGGAATCAACAGTTGCTTGAGTCAATTGACACGCGCACGGCAGCCATAGCTCTGAGCTCAGCACACTGGACTGATGGCACGATTTTCGATCTCGAAGCAATCGGCGCGCGAGCGCGGGAGGTCGGAGCTGTGTTCATCGTCGATGGTACACAGTCAGTTGGCGCACTCGCGTTCGATTTTTCGTCCGTGCGACCGGACATGTTGGTTTGCGCTGGGTACAAATGGTTGATGGGCCCATACAGTCTCGGTGTAGCAGTGTTCGGTGAACGTTTTCTGGATGCAGAGCCTCTGGAGCACAATTGGATTGCCCGCGAAAATAGCCAGGATTTTGCCAATCTCGTAAATTATCGGGATGAGTTTCAGCCTGGTGCCAGCCGTTTCGACGTTGGGGAGCGCTCGAATTTCGTGCTAGTTCCGATGCTGAGCAAGGCATTAGAGCAGGTTCTTGAATGGGGACCAGCGGCGGTGCAGGAGTATTGCCAGCAGCTAGGGAAGCTACTTGAGGGGCTGCTCGACGGAAGCGAATTCCGAATGACGGCGGAGTCGGAACGAGCTGCTCACCTGTTCGGAATATGGGGTGTCGACCGCGCGACTATACCGTCGATTCACAGAGAGCTGGAGCGGCGAAATGTATACGTTTCACTCCGAGGTGATGCCGTGCGGGTTTCGCCACATCTCTACAATGACGAGTCGGATATCGTTGCACTTGCCGAAGCGATTAAAGCCGCTTAACAACGAGGGAGGGCTGATCGGTGGCGAAGTCGAGTTGGATCTGGAAGGAGACTGCTGGTATTCGTCGGTGTGCAAATCAGAGATGGCAATCGCGAAGTTCGAGCTGCAACTGTGCAAGCTACGCTCAGCTCAGAAATGGCGGCGATGACTGTCTTTGCGGAGAACGTTGCAGTTTGGGATAAGGTGATGCTGGGCGAATCTCTCGAAGACGGTGAAGAGACTCGATTGGCGATCCTTCTTTACAACTTGCTGATAACGGACTCGGAGAACTGGTATTTACAGTACAACGCAGGGTATCTGGAAGAACAGCTTTGGGAATCTCGACTAGCGATACTTGCGCCTTTAACTCAGTTGCCGATTTACGAACCGTGGAAGCTCACACTAGGGGCGAGAAATCATTCGGCGTCGTTTCTCGAGCTTCTCGAGGATGCGTCGAGATCGGGCGCTGTCGAATGACTGCTTCTGGCGGAAAGAAGCCGTAGGCTAACAGTCCGGGGATCCTCTTCTGACATCTGACGTCAAAAAACTTCTGGAGAAGCATCGGCGACTCAATCAGCTCGATATGGCGAGAGTGGTGAGTCACGTACAGCGCGAGATGGATGGCTGGGTACTCAACACGATTATGCTGGACGGATATGACGTCCCGTTTAAGTACAGGCGCAAGAAACTCTACCAGAACCTAAATGGTGCTCGAATAAATCTCACCTATTACCCGGAATCGGTACAGGTAGCCGGAATAGACATCGAAGTCATGAAAGTCGTGAGACTTCGACGAGCTTAGCCCTTGTGATGGACGAGAGATCCGTAGGCTCTGGGTTTGCAACGTCTGCTTCTGGCCGACCGCAAATCACGATATTCGTGAAGATTTGAGCCGCATGGAAATATGGGTCGACGCTGACGCATGTCCTGTAGTTATCAAGGAGATATTATTCCGAGCCGCACAGCGCACCGGCATTAAACTGACGCTCGTCGCGAATCAGGCGATCTATGTTCCGAAATCTTCGTATATCCGAATGATTCAGGTACCGTCCGGATTCGACGTTGCTGACAACGAAATAGTTAAGAGATGTAGTGCCGGAGATCTCGTGGTAACAAGCGACATTCCTCTGGCCGCTGAAGTGATCGAGAAAGGAGGCCGCGCGCTCAGTCCCCGAGGAGAACTGTATTCCGGCGATGATATTCGAGCGCGCCTGAATATGAGGGATTTCATGGATACGCTGCGCGCAAGCGGCGTCGATACTGGTGGTCCGCCGGCACTGAGCCAAAGCGATAGGCAGCTATTCGCGAGTCATCTCGACACACTGTTGGCGAAGGAGTCTTGAATGACTACTTCTGCTTGCGGACATTCAAAGTCGAAGCACGTCGGAGTAAATGACCTCTACCGAACGAGCTCAACGAACGTAAGTACCAGGACCCACAAGCTTGCTCCGATAACCAGGCCATATCCGATTCCGGAGATCGCATCGAAGTGGCTATTCGGATCGTTGGCTTGTTCTAAGAGTCCTTGAACCGCTTCTTCATCTAGGATCTCACCGTCATCCAGATCGGATTTCCTAGAAGTCTCTCGCGCCTCTACCTGCATGAGCTGGGCATGTCGCATACGTAGCTCCGAGTCGCATTGGGGTTATCCAGCGTAATCGTATTTTTCTGTTTTCAAGGCGAATCACATCACGTTTTTCGAGGTCGCCTGGTTCTGTTAAATTGCCGACGTGACCATTTTGGACGCTCAACGAAACGGCACTATTGGCAAACCAGAAGACTAAACGCCTTATGGCTGCCCGGAATCAATTCACGCGTGTATGCTTATCGGCTTACGCGCACGCGAACATTCCCGGAGAGCCCAAATGGCTGCCACCAAGATTGAGCCCGTAGATCCTGACGGCCTGCTCGAGTTCTCAGTCGTCTTCACCGACAGATCGCTGAACCACATGTCGACGAGCTTCCAGGCCGTCATGCGCGATATCTCGGCGACACTAAAAGACATTTACGGCGCAAGCTCGACTGTCATCGTTCCGGGCGGCGGCACGTATGGTATGGAATCGGTCGCGCGCCAGTTCGCCACGAGCAAGCGTTGTGTCGTATTGCGCAACGGCTATTTCAGCTACCGTTGGACGCAGATTTTCGAGATGGGCGACATTCCGGCCGAAGCGAGCGTTCTAAAAGCGCGCAGGACGGGCGAGGGCAGCCAGGCACCTTTCGCGCCGGCCCCAATCGAGGAGGTCGAGGCATACATTCGCGATGTACAGCCTGAGCTCGTGTTCGCTCCCCATGTCGAGACGTCCTCGGGCATGCTGTTGCCCGACGATTACCTGCAGCGCGTCGCCGCGGCCGTCCACAACGTCGGCGGCCTCTTCGTGCTCGACTGTGTCGCCTCCGGGACGCTGTGGGTCGACATGCGCGAGATCGGTGTGGACGTGCTCATCAGCGCACCTCAGAAGGGCTGGACGGGCACTCCCTGCGCCGGGCTCGTAATGCTCACCGAGCATGCGCGTGAGCTTATCGAGCAGAGAACGAGCTCGAGCTTTGCAATGGATTTGGGCAAATGGCTCGAGATTATGGAGACCTACGAAGGTGGAGGCCATGCGTATCACGCGACGATGCCCACCGACAGCCTGCGGCGCCTCCGCGACGTCATGAACGAGACCGAAGCCGCCGGTTTCGAGCAGCTACGCGCCGCTCAGGTCGAGCTTGGTCAGCGCGTCCGGGCCCGGCTTGCCGAGCGAGGATTCCCGAGCGTGGCGGCGCCCGGATTCGAGGCGCCCTGCGTCATCGTCTCGTACACGCGCGATTCCGAGATCGTCGGGCGCTTAGCCGAGGCCGGTGTGCAGGTGGCGGCCGGCGTGCCACTCATGTGCGACGAGCCCGACGACTACTGCGCGTTTCGGATCGGTCTTTTCGGTCTCGACAAGCTGAACGATATCGACGGCACCATAGAGAGGCTGGAACGAGCGCTCGATCAGGCGACGAATACCGGGGGTACAGCCATTGAATAAATTCAAGCTTGCATTGGTTGGGGCTGTACTGCTTTCTCTAGGGGTCTTTTCCGGCTGCAGCGCGCCGCAGTTGCCTGAATCTCAGACAGAGATGCAATGGTTAGCCGGCGACCATCACGTTCACAGTCGCTACAGTGTCGCCTGGAACCGTGAAGTCGACCCGCCCGAGCCGATACTGGGCGGTCACGGTCTCTATCCGATTCCTTTAAACGCGCTAATGGCAGACCATTTCGGCCTGTCCTGGATGGTGAGTACCGATCACGGGGGTCGAAATCACAGCAAGCTGAATCTGGAGGAGGCATACCCCAACTTGCTGATGTCCAGAGAAGTAGTGCCCGAGGTAACCCAGTTCTTTGGAGTCGAGCTGAATAGCCCTGGAGCAGATCATGCCAGCGTGATCGTGCCTCACAGTCACGATGAAGCGGATCGGGTATATCAGGTCGAGTCGCAGTTCGACAGAGCAGGCGCGGGGCCGGCCGGCGATAATCCGGAACGAATGATCGAAGCGCTAACGGTCATGCGCAGTTTCCCTGAAAAACCCATTGTGATCGCGAACCATCCTTCGCGGACCGCCATGGGCGGCGATAAATACGGGCGGACTACGCCAGCGGAGCTGCGCGCATGGAACGACGCCGCACCGGATGTGGCAATCGGCATGATCGGTTCTCCCGGACATCAGGCGATTTCAATCGACCGGGACGGATCAATCAAACCGCCAGGAGGAATGGGGCGAGGTCAGTATGCGAACCAACCCACGCTTGGCGGATTCGATCCGATGACGGCGATTCTTGGAGGGTTTTGGGATTCGATGCTCGGCGATGGGCGAAGATGGTGGATCACTGCTAACTCTGATTCACACATACATTGGACAGACGGAGGCGTAGACTTTTGGCCGGGCGAGTACTCGAAGACTTACGTCTATGCAGAGAATCGATCGTTCGACATCCTTGCCGCACTGCGGGCCGGACGAGTCTTCGTCACGACGGGAGATTTGATCTCGGAACTGTCAGTTACGGTTAGCGCGTCGAGCGAAACTGCAGGAATTGGAGAAACTTTATCCATTGAACGCGGCGGAGACGTCGCGGTGACGATTCAGGTCCGCGACCGTAACGTCAATAACGCTCACGATCAGAATCCGGTCGTAAGTCGCGTCGATCTGATAGTCGGCCAGACCAATCTTCAATCGTCAGACCCGGATCGAGATACCAACCCGAGTACTTATGTGGCGCAGCGTTTCGACGAAAGTGATTGGGCGCGAGAGGATGAGATTCTGACGATGACCTATCGGCTGGAAGACGTGGACGATAGCGTCTATATACGCGTGCGTGGCACGAGCACGGATGAACTGGAACCGGAACCGGATCCTAGGGACGAGGATCCGTGGACCGATCTTTGGTTTTATTCAAATCCCGTTTTCGTTGCAATTGACTGAGCCATAACGCCCGCATTCGCGGTGCTGACAGGAACGTAATCCTGATCAGGCCGGGTCGACGAGTCGTCCGGCCGCGAGCTCGAAGATGAGATCGCAGCGATCGGCGGCCACCAGGTCGTGAGTGACGAGCACGAGTGTAGTCTCTGCCGCGGCATTGAGATCGAAAAGCAGATTGAGAATGAGCTCGCCCGTTTTATTGTCGAGATTTCCGGTTGGCTCGTCCGCGAAGAGCAAAGCAGGCTCGGTCACGAAAGCACGCGCGATCGCGACACGCTGCTTCTCGCCGCCCGAAAGCTGCCGCGGATAGTGGTGAAGCCGATGATCGAGCCCGACCTGTTTGAGCGCCGCCTGGGCGCGTTCCGCCTCGTGGTCGACGCCGCTGAGTTCGAGCGGTAGCAGCACGTTCTCGAGTGCCGTCAATGAAGGTAGCAAATGGAAAGACTGAAAAATAAACCCAACCTGGCGGTTTCGAAGGCTTGCGCGGCCGTCCTCGTCGAGGGCCGTGAGCTCCTCGCTACCGAGCCAGACCTGGCCCGACGTCGGCTCGTCGAGTCCCGCGAGAAGCGCCAGCAACGTAGATTTCCCGGCCCCGGATGGCCCAACGACAGCGGCTGTCTCGCCTCGCTTTACGCTGAGGCTGACATCATTCAGGATGGTCAGCTCGCCCTCGGGACTGGTAACCTTTTTGGTCAGCGAGCGAGCGGTAAGTAGGGAATTTGTATCTGCCATGTCCATAAGAAGCGTAGTCAGAGCTCACCAAGGCGCCGTAGTCTTGACTGCGGCGCTCGTCGTTTTCGCCGGGGCTCCATCCGTTCGGTCTGCAGAGCAGACCATCGTCGTTGTCGGTGACTCCCTGAGCAGCGGCTACGGAATGCGCCTGGAGCATTCCTGGGTCGCCAAGCTGGAAGCACGTCTCACGACGGAAGGTTACGGATATGAGGTGGTCAATACCAGTATCTCCGGTGACACGTCGTCAGGCGGTCTCGCCCGCTTGCCGCAAATTCTCGAGACGCAACAGCCCGCGATCGTCGTCATCGAACTCGGCGGAAACGATGGTTTGCGCGGCCAGCCGGTCAGCAATCTGAGAAGTAATCTCGCGGCCATGATCGAGCTGACTCAGGCGAGTGGCGCCGTCGCGATACTGACCGGAATCCAGATTCCGCCGAATTATGGCCAGTCTTACACGCGGGCGTTCTCCGCTATCTACCCGGAACTCGCCGCCGAGTTCGACGTTCCGCTGGTCGGATTTCTCATGGATGACGTCGCGCTCAATGACGACCTGATGCAGGGCGATGGTCTTCACCCGAACGAGCGCGGTAACGACGTGATGCTCGAAAACGTCTGGGCAGTACTCGAGGATCTACTCTGATCGCCCTGCCCCGTGAGCGTGTATGAATAGGCCCTGGCTCGAAGCCTATCCGCCCGGAGTCCCATCCGAGATCGATTCGGACCAGTATGAGTCGCTGCTCGACTTGCTCGAATCCAGTTTCGAGCGCAACGCGGATCGGCCTGCGTTTCTGAACCTCGGCAAACAAATGAGTTTCGCGGAGATCGAGCAATTGAGTCGCGACTTCGCCGCGTTCCTTCAGTCGCAAACCAACTTGCAGCACGGCGACCGCGTCGCCGTCATGATGCCCAACCTGTTGCAATACCCTGTAGTCGCTTTCGGAATACTCAGAGCGGGTCTTGCGGTCGTCAATGTCAATCCGCTCTACACAGCCAGAGAGCTCGAGCATCAGCTGACCGATAGCGGCGCAAAAGCGCTGATCGTGCTCGAAAACTTCGCTTCGACAGCTGCTGAGATCATCTCGGACACAGAAGTCGAAAAGGTCATTGTGACTCGGATCGGAGATCATCTTCCGCCACTCAAGCGTGTACTGACGAATCTCGTCGTCAAACACGTAAAGAAAATGGTTCCTAGATGGAGAATCGACGGAACGATCGACTACCGCGACGCTCTCGCTCTCGGAAGCCGCGCGACATACGAGCGTGCTGCCGTCCGTTCGAACGATACGGCGTTTCTTCAGTACACCGGCGGTACGACAGGTGTCGCGAAGGGAGCCGTGCTGACTCACAGGAACATCGTCAGCAACGTACTGCAGGCGGCGGCATGGACGCGGCCGGTAATCCAGGGTCCGGGCGATCTGATCGTCACGCCGCTGCCTCTCTATCACATCTTTTCTCTGACAGCGAATCTATTCAACTTCATCGAGCTCGGTGCCAACAATCTGCTCATCACGAATCCTCGCGACATTCCGGGGTTCATTAAGCAGCTCAAGAACGCCGGTTTTTCGTTCATGACCGGCGTCAACACATTGTTCGTCGCGTTGATGCAGCGCCCGGAGTTCGCGGACATTGATTTCAGTCGCTTCAAAGGCGCAATGGGCGGCGGCATGGCTGTTCAGCGTGCCGTTTCGGACGACTGGGAGGCAATCACGGGTATGCCGATCATCCAGGGATACGGGCTGACAGAGACTTCGCCGGTCATCTGCGCGAATCCGCTGACCGCGACAGAATTCAACGGCTCGGTTGGAGTACCGCTGCCGTCGACCGACATCGCGATATTCGGTGAACAAGCCAATGAGCTAGCCATCGGCGAAGTCGGGGAGATCTGTGCGCGCGGCCCGCAGGTTATGCAGGGTTATTGGCAGCGCCCCGAGGCAACCGAGCAAATCATGTTCGACGACGGCTGGCTGCGAACGGGTGACGTCGGCCGTATGGACGAACGCGGCTACGTATTTATCGAAGACAGACTCAAGGATCTGATCATCGTATCGGGGTTCAACGTTTATCCGACGGAGATCGAAGACGTCGTCGTGTCGCATCCGGGAGTTCTCGAGGCTGCCGCGATTGGCGTCCCGGACAGCAAGACCGGCGAAGCGGTGAAACTCTTCGTCGTCCGCAAGGATGTGGCGCTGACTGCGGAAGAGCTCGAGCGATATTGTCGCGAGCACCTGACGGCGTACAAGATTCCCGACCACATAGAGTTCCGTGACGATCTGCCAAAATCGAACATCGGCAAGGTCCTCAAACGCGAACTCCGCGACTAGCTCAGCCCGGTCTAGATCGGCAGCACGCCCCAGACGAGGTAGATCGCGACGCCGACGAGGCCGCCGACGAGCGTTCCGTTGATGCGGATGAATTGCAGGTCGCGGCCGATATAGAGCTCGATGCGATCGGATGTCGCCGTCGGATCCCAGCCGTCGATAGTATCGGAGACGATCTCGCTCAAGGGCTGGCGGTAGCTCTCGACGAGATAGGTGACTAGCTCACGCATCCAGCCATTCAGCGTATCGGCGATCTCGGTATCTTCCTGCAGGCGCTTGCCAACGATGCATAGTTCCCGCTCTAGTCCGAGTCGAATCGGTGACTGCGAATCGTTGAGCGCATCGCTCAGGTAAGCGCGAATCTTCTCCCAGAGCTCGTCAAGGTAGGCTTTTACGGCGGGATGCCGCAGGAACTCGTCCCTCAGAATCTGACCACGCTCGATCGTGACCGGGTCGTCACGTAGCGCTTCTCGTAAGGTCGCGAGACGGCGGTTGAAGTCCTCGCGTGCCGAGTGAGTCGGATCGTCGCCGATCTCGTCGAGAATGCGCTGTAGCTCGGCGATGAGCTGCGTGTAGATCTCTTCATCGACGAATCGTGGTAGCCACCACGGACTGCGGTCCTTGATGCGCTCGCGGATCGTTTCCTCGTTAGCAGAGAGCTGATTGCGGCCGACATCGACGAGATGATCGACAAGCGCCTGCGCGTGATCGCCGGATGTGAATACTTCGAGGATGACGCCGAGGCCGGCGCTAACCGACGCTTGTTCGAGAGCACGCTGTAGGCTGTCGCGAAGCGATTTTCGGAGTTCGGAGCTGTCGACCGCACCGAGAAGCCAGTCGACGGCATAGCCGAGATCCCGGCTGACAAGTCGCGCGTTGTCTTCGCGCGCGAGCCATCCGCCGAGACGCCCGGCGAGATCAGCCTCAGCCAGCCGCGGGAGAACCGCGTCGCGTGTCAGGAAATGATCGCGAATGAATCGAGCCAGCGCTTCGCCGATGTCTTTCTTGCGCGTAGGGACGATCGCAGTATGCGGAATTGGCAGGCCGAGTGGCCTTCTGAACAAGGCGCTGACGGCAAACCAGTCCGCGAGCGCGCCGATCATCCCTGCTTCTGCGAAGGCGACGACAACGCCGAGCCAGGGATAAGCCGGTAGCAGCAAGCTCGTGACGACGAAAAGCACGGCCACCGCGATGAGGAGCCCCGTCGCAAACCATTGCATGTGACGAAGGCGCCTTTTCAGGGCGGCTTCGGCAGTCGTCATTGCAGCGCGGCCGCGATTTCCGCTTGCATCGATTCGGCCGTCTCGCGAGGGCTCGCCGCGTTTCGAATCGGCCGCCCGACGACGATGTAGTCCGCGCCGTTCTCGAATGCTCTGGCCGGTGTGACGATACGTTTCTGATCATCCACCGCGGTGGAATCGGCCGGCCGAATTCCTGGGCTCACGATGAGAAGCTCAGGCCCAACACGTTCGCGTATCGCCGAAGCTTCCAGACCGGAGGAGATAACTCCGTCGCATCCTGCATCGAGCGCCTGTGCCGCGCGCATGAGCGCGAGATCCTTCACGTCGAGCGTTATCCCCATGTCGGCAAGATCGCTCTGATCGAGGCTAGTCAGCACCGTAACTGCAAGCAGCTGCAGGTTGTCTCCCTTCTGCGAAGCGGCTGCCTCCATGATCGAGCGGTCGCCATGAATCGTAAGGAAGCTGGCCCCCCAGCGGCTGATTTGGCGAACGGCCGAGGAAACCGTTGCCGGCACGTCGTAGAACTTCAGATCGGCGAATACGCGTTTGTCCTGCTCGAGAAGCCACGCCAGGAGATCGAAATACTCGCCAGACCCGGCGAGCTCGAGCCCAATCTTGTAGAACTCGACCGAGTCGTCGAGTTCTTCGACGAGCGATTTAGCGGAAGCAGCATCGGGAACGTCGAGTGCGACGATCAGTCGTTGACGAACCGGAATAATCGAGGAGCTTCTTGGGGATACGGCAGACACGCGCGCATTCTAACAGAGCGCTTTAACGAGACCGTAAACTCTGCCTGCTATAAATCCGCATGCGCCTGCATTGCGTAGCGGTCTGTCATCCCGGCAATGTAATCAGCAACGACGCGAGCGCTGTCCTCCGTTCCGCCCGCATCATGCGATTCGCGCGCGCGCTGCGCGTACTCATCGGGCATGCGCTCGTAGTCGCTCATATAGACTTCGAAAAGCTGTGTCACGATGTTTCGTGCCCGGTCCGTCATCTCTGCAACGCGCGGATGCCGATAGAGATGGTCACGAAGAAACTGTTTGAGTGTCGTTTTGGCGTCGGCGAAGTCCTCGCTGAATCCAATTAGGGGGCCTGCGGCAGTTCGTACGCCTTCGATATCGTTCGGCGCTTCGGACTCTATGCGCCGACGACTGTTATCGATCAAGTCCGTCACGAACTCGCCGATCAGCGCACGGACGAGCTCGTGCGTTTCCTGTCGCCGGTTCATTCCTGGATTTCGCTCGCGTACCGTTTCGAGTTGGGCCGCGACAAGCGGTAGCTCTGCAAGCTGGTCGAGCTCGATGAGCTCCGATCGCAGGCCGTCATCGACGTCGTGATTGTTGTAGGCGATCTCGTCGGCGACGTTTGCGAGCTGCGCTTCCAGGCCCGGCTGCGCGCGATTCAGGAAGCGCTCACCCAATTCACCGAGGCGGCGTGCATTCGCCACCGAGCAATGCTTGAGAATTCCTTCGCGCGTCTCGAACGTAAGATTCAAACCGTCGAAGTCCGCATGACTTCGTTCGAGCTTATCGACGACGCGTAACGACTGAAGGTTGTGCTCGAATCCTCCGAACTCGCGCATACACGCGTTCAATGCGTCCTGTCCGGCATGCCCGAACGGTGTATGGCCGAGGTCGTGCGCGAGGCTGATCGCCTCGACGAGATCCTCGTTAAGGCGCATCGCTCGCGCGACCGTTCTTGCAATCTGTGCGACCTCGAGGGAGTGCGTCAGACGGGTACGGTAGAGATCGCCTTCGTGATTGACGAACACCTGGGTTTTGTACTCGAGGCGACGAAAGGCTGCGGAGTGGATGATACGATCGCGATCGCGTTGAAACTCGCTGCGATAGGCTGGGGGATCTTCGGCATACCGGCGGCCCTTGGAGTTCGCCGCGCTTACGGCATACGGAGCGAGATCGACGGACATTCGGCTCACGCGGCGAGTTGAGTCTCGATGACGCCCTTCAGCAGTGACTCGTCAGGCGCGGGTTCGATGACGCCTTCACCGAGTTGCCGAAGTAAAACGAGTTTCAATCCGCTGGCGCTCGCTTTCTTGTCCATGCGCATGCGCTCGAGCAGCTGTTCTACTGACACGTCTTTCGCTCGAATCGGCAGCCGCGCGCGCGAGAGTAACGTCTCGATGCGGTCGCAATCGCCGGCTTCGAGCCAACCGAGCTGCGCCGATGTTCGCGCGGCGAGAGCGATTCCGATCGACACGGCCTCTCCGTGCAGCCATTTCCCGTAGCCGCCGAGATTCTCGAGCGCGTGCCCGAACGTGTGGCCGAGATTGAGAAGCGCACGCCGACCGCGCTCGCGCTCGTCCTCGGCGACGATGGCGGCCTTGAGTTCGCAGTTTCTGCGGACGACGAAGCCGAGAGCCGCCGCATCGAGCGCAACGACCTCGTCCATGTTCGCTTCGAGCCATTCGAAGAAATCGCGATCGAGAATCAGGCTGTGCTTGATGACTTCGGCTAGTCCCGCTGAGAACTCTCGGGGAGGCAGCGACTTCAACGTGTCAGTATCGGCGATCACGCAAGTTGGCTGATAAAAGGCGCCGATCATGTTCTTGCCGCCGGGATGGTTGACGGCGGTCTTTCCGCCGACGGACGAATCCACCTGGGCCAGAAGGGTCGTCGGCATCTGGACATAGTCGATACCGCGCTGATAGCTGGCCGCAGCGAAACCGCCGATGTCGCCGATGACGCCGCCGCCGAGGGCGATCAGACAGGCATCTCGATGAAATCCGTGCTGCATCAGCGCGTCGACGATGGTCGAGAACGTCGCCAGTGTTTTTCGATCTTCGCCATCCGGAAGAATCAGCGAGTGCCGCTCTTCGGCGCCGATCGCCCGCTCCAGCGTCTCGAGGTAGAGTGGCGCGACGACCTCGTTCGTGACGATCAGAACCTGCCTCGCAGAGATCCGCTCGTTCAGTACGCCGGCCGCGCTCAGCAGCCCGGGTCCGATCAGGATCGGGTAACTACGTTCTCCGAGCGAGACGTGCAGCGTTTCCATTGTTGTTTGCCGGAAGCTTAACTATTAGGGACAGGGTCGCAGGCAGGCGTCAGTTTTTCAACGGCTGCTACCCGCCTTTCTTGAGGATCTTCTTGACGTTCGACACCACGGCCTTGACATGACGGCCGCCCGTTTCGACGGAATATGTTGCGAGCTTCTCGTAGATAGGGCCGCGCTCGGCGGCAAGCCGCTCGAGCGTTTCGCGCGGATTCGCGCCGAAAAGCAGGGGCCGATTCTTCGCGTGTTGTGTTCGCTCAAGCTGGCGGTCGACGTTGGTTCGCAGGTAAACAACCGTGCCGTTGGCGGCAAGATTACGGCGGTTCTCCTCGTCGAGAACAGCGCCGCCGCCCGTCGCGAGGACGATACCGTCGAGTTTCGTCAGTCCGGCGATACAGTCGCGCTCGCGGGTTCGGAAACTCGCCTCGCCTTCTTTCTCGAAGATGTAGGCGATATCGACCCCGGTGGCCTTCTCGATCTCTGCGTCGCTGTCGAAGAACTCCCTACCGAGTTCTTTCGCGAGCTGTCGTCCCACCGCCGTCTTCCCAGAGCCCATCGGACCGATAAGATAGATGTTGTTCCTGTTCTTCACAGCAGTCGCAGTCTACCAGTCCGGACGAGCCGATCGCCCAATAGAAAAGGCCAGCTCTAGGCTGGCCTTTCCCGTAGCTCTGTCGAATCGCTTAGAGCGTGTCGGCGCAAGTAACGCTTTGGCCGAACGGGCTCACGAGTCCGGGCGGTGCGACGTTCTGGTTGTTGAAGTCGCTGGCTGCGCCCGTCAACGTGACGTTGAGTGCCTCCGCGAACTCCGTACCGCCGACGTCGGCAACAGTCGCTTGCAGGATCGTGTCGAGGTAGTAGGCATACTCCTGCGGATAGAACAGGTCGGCGAAGCCGAAGCCGTTCGCATCGGTTACGAGTGTTCCGCCGCCCGTGACCTGCGCGGATATGGAAGCTATGTTACCGGCCTCGATTCTGCCGCTGGAGTTGAAGTCCTCGGCAGGCTGCAGGATACCGTCGCGATTCACGTCCTCGTCGGCGCAACTGGCAGTAATCGTCGTCGACCAGGAAGAGGCGCCGAGCGCAAAGACTCGGAAGCCCTTATGGTAGGTAACCGACAGTACGGCTACCTGAACCGTCGCGTCGGCAACGCCGTTACCCTGAGCGTCCGTTACCTGAACGACGTAAGGCACACGGTACTGAGCAGGATTCGGCTCAAAAATCTCATTGCCCGTGCCGATGCTCAGGAACAGCTCGCGTTCCGCAACGGTGAGTTGAACGAAATCGGTTACAGCCGTTCCCTGCACAGTCGCGTCGACGCGGACACCCTCGGTGGCGCTCGTGGCAGTACTGGCCGTGTAGAAGGTTTGTGCTCTACCGACGCTGTCCGTCACTGCCTGTCCGACGGACAAACTGCCTCCCGTGATATCAGTTAGCGAGAAATCGACGACCTGATTCTTGACGAGGTTGCCGACGGCATCGCGGACGGTCGCGGTAATCGCGCTCTGTTCGGTTGTGCCGATGTTGAGCGGGCTAGCCTGTAATTCGAGTGTTGCAGGAACGGTCGCAACGAACTCGACTTCGAGTGTCGTCGTCGTTCCGTCTGTGTTGATCGCGGTGATCACGGCCGGGCCGGCATTCGTTGCGCTGATGTCGACCGTGGCGTCACCGGCAACAGCGTTCATGACGCTCGGCGTAACCGTACCGCGCGTGGTAGAGAAATTGACCGGAAGTCCGCTGACGGGTACACCGCCCGACTGCCAGTTAACGGTAACGGACTGATTCGTGCCGAGCGGGATCTCAGGGATAGGACTCGGCGCGGGCGCGATGAATGCGAAGACGTCGGCTGACATGGTGACCGTCAGCGGAGCTGACGTCGCTCCGAGCGCCGACGCTGATAAAGAGTCCACACCGGCGTTGTCGGCCGACAGCGTAAACGAGTTCTGGCCGTTCAGGTCGGTTGTGAGCGGAGTCGGGCTGATCGTATTCCCGAGTGCCGAAGTAACCGTAACGGACGCGCCGCTGATCGGGTTTCCACCCGCATCTGAAACGACGACGTCGTAGGTATTGTTCTGGCCAACAGGCAGACTCGGTGACCCCAGTATCTCTACCGTCGTTCCGACGACTGAGACCGTAAGTGTCGCAGTCACGTCTTCGGCCGTCGCCGTCACCGTAATCGTTCGGTTCGTGGGATCCCCGCCCGGTGTCAGCGTCGCCGTCAGCGTACCGTCTGAATCGGTGACTGCTGGTTGCGTAATGACGAGGCTACCGGAGTCGGCAGAGAACGAGATCGCAACGTTCTCCACGACGTTGTTGCTATCGTCGCGAACCAGCGCAGTTATCGTCGCGGTCTCGGAGCCGTCCGAGTTAATGCCGGCGTCCGACGTCAACAACGTCAACGTCGAGATAATGATCTCGACGACGTTAGGGTCAGCGAGAGTCGCCGGATCGACCGTGAGTGTATTGTTGCTGCCGCTACAGCCGCCGATGAATCCTATCGCGGCCGTCGCAAAAAGTAGCTTGAGCTTTCGCATTTCCCTGGTCCTCTAAAATCCCGTGTGTTCCTTTCGGGTGAAATCCGTTTCGCGCGATGACCTAGTACAGGTTGGCGCCCTCTCTCAGTATCTTCGGCGTAACGAATATCAGCAGTTCGGCCTGGTTACTGACCGTGACCGTTGATCGGAACAGATAGCCCACCCCGGGAATATCTCCCAGCACCGGCACCTTATTGATGGTTTCTCTTTCTTCAGTCTCGAAGATTCCGCCGAGAACGACAGTTTCGCCATCGTCGACGAGTACCTGCGTGATGACCGAGCGCGTATCGATGCTCGGTACAAAGCCGCCCGTCGCGCTTGCGACGAGTTCGCCCACGGAGTCTTTCGTGACGATCAAATCCATAATGATGCGATCGTCAGGCGTCACTTGCGGCGTGACCGTCAGGCTCAGTACCGCGTCTCGGAACTGAGTCGTCGTTGCGCCACTCGACGAAGATTCCTGATAGGGAATCTGCACGCCCTGAGTAATCCGGCCTTCCCGCTGGTTGGCCGTGATTATTCGCGGAGTCGAGATGATCTGGCCGTCGCCTTCTGCCTGTAGCGCTGAGAGCTCCAGATCGATGAGGAAGTCCGACTCGAGTATCGCGAGCGCGAACTGCCCGGCAGGAGTCGCAACCGGCAGGTTGATGTTGTAACGCTGATCGATCGCCGGTGTCGTCACCGGGAACGCGTTGCCGTTGTTATTGATGTTCGCGATCGCCGACTGCGTGATCGTGTCGGAGCCGCTGCTCGTTCCGGTGAAGGAGAGCAACTCGCTTCCACCGCGGTCGTCGACCATCGTCGCGCCGAGGCGGACACCGAGATCGCGGCTGTAGTCGTCGTTGACGATGACAATTCTCGATTCGATGAGCACCTGTGCGACCGGGACGTCGAGCGTCGTGACGAGGCGACGGATGTTCTCCAGCCGGTCTGTCGTGTCCTGGACGAGCAAGGTATTGGTTCGCTCATCGATCGTGACGCTGCCGCGATCGGAAATCAGCGGGTTCGATCCGCCGCCGCTAATGAGCTCGGCGAGGTCAGCCGCCTTCGCGTAGTTGACCTGGATAAACTCGGACCGTAACGGTTCGAGGGTCTGCAATTCCTGGATCGCTTCGAGCTCAGCACGCTCGCGCGCGGCGATTTCTTCTGCGGGAGCGACGATGATGACGCTGCCATTGCGTCGCATGTCGAGGCCCTTGGTCGTTAGCAGGATGTCGAGAGCCTGATCCCAGGGAACGTTTTGCAGGCGCAAAGTGACGTTGCCCTGCACCGTGTCGCTGACGACAATATTGAGTTCGCTCGTGTCGGCCAGTAGCTGCAGAACGGCACGAGTCTCAATGTCCTGAAAGTTCAGTGTCAGGCGTTCGCCCGTGTACTCGCGATTCTCGCTGAACATGCCGACCGGCTCGTCGGCGGTATCCACCGGGACCTGGAACTCGAGCGTGAAAAGATTATCCGTTTGGTAGGCGACTTGCTCATAGGGCGGCGTCGCCGCGATAACAAGCCTTGTATCTCCGTCGACGCGCAGCGTGTCGACCGTCGAGACCGGTGTCGCGAAGTCAGTCACATCGAGACGGCGCAGCAACTCGTCAGGAAGTTCGGTGTCGATGAAGTCCACGATGATGCGTCCGCCTTCTTCACGGACGTCAACGGTGGTACGAGGATTTCCAAGCTCGACGGCGACCTGTCCGGCGCCGTTGGAACCCCGACGGAAGTCGATGTTGGTAATGCCGTCTCCCGAGGCCCCGCCGAACGCGCTCGAGCTCGGGGTCTGCGGTGTGGGCTGGGCCGCGAACGACGGCGGCGGCGCTGCGCCTGCTTGCTGGCCGAGCGTTACATAGACGCTGTCACCGACGGTTCTCGTCTCGTAGGGAACCATCGTATTCATGTTAAGTACGATTCGTGTACGCCCGTTGGCTTCCGCGGCGAGTACCGTAGCCAGAGGCCCGAGGTTGACGTCCTGACGGCGAGAGTCGAGGCCGATGACTGTCTCGGGAAGATCGAGCGCGATCCTCGCGGGGTTGTCGATCGTGAAACTCAGCGGCTCCGGTGCGGCGCCACTTAGGCGCAGGCGCAGTTCGAGAGCCTGTCCGGGAAGAGACTGTACGTCGATCGCTTCGAGCTGGCGCGTTATTTCATCCTGCGCTCGCAGCGGTAAAGACGCGCATAGGGCTATGGCGATCCACGCCGTTTTCACCATCCCTCGGTGAAGTCTCTTCGAGACATACCCTTTTTGTTCGGGCGCTGTCGTGTACATAAGGTTTACTCCCTTTATCCCCTGTGACATCAGTCGCTCAGACCGATCGCCGCAGGCCTCTCCAGATATCCACCGATTCCGTCGGAGATTATTTCGACTAGTTCGATTTCGGACTCCGAAATCGATGTAACTCTTCCGTAGTTCTGTCCAAGGTGATGGCCGGTCGTGACGCGATAGATCAGCCCGTCCGATGTTTGCACCAGACCGAAGGCGCCATCAGCTCCAGCCATCGTCCCGACCATGCGCAGCGTGTCGAGCGGGAACTGCTCGAGAAACTCGCGCGGCCTATTGGGATCGGGCCCCTGAATCGCATCCGGGTTATTGCTGGCCCTGGTCTGTGGTGTCTCCGGCATGAACGGTGAGCGCCGCTCACCGGGCTCATAAGCGAAGCTCGGAGCGGGTACGACCTGGGGTAACGGCGCGATGATTCCGCCCGGGCGCGCTTTGACCTCGTCGATATAGGCGCGCAGATCGTCCATGTTGCCGCTACATGCGCCCAGGGAGATCGCGGCTGCGACGATGGCGACAGGGCGCCATAGGATTGTCGTTCGGGTCTTCATTATCCCCCCGTCGGCTCCTCGTCGAGATAGCGGTAGGTTTTTGCCGTCACGTCGAGAACGAGTTCGTCAAAAGTGTCTGGGCCCTCGGGCCGGATTCCGATGTCGTGCAGCGTCACGATGCGCGGGAGCGCCGCGATACCACTGACGAAGTTTCCGAGCTCGTGATAACTACCCGAGAGCCGAATCCGGATCGGCAGCTCGGCGTAGAACTCGCGCCGGACTTCGCCCATCGGTTGAAAAAGTCGCTCTTCGAGGCCCGCGCCAAGGCCGGTCTGCGAGATGTCTACGAGAAGGTTCGGGACCTCGGTTCTACCGGGGAGCTGCCGAAGCATCGCGCCGAAAGAGCGCTCGATCTCGGCGAGCTGCGCGCGATAAGCGTCGAAGTTTGCGGCCTTCGTTTGACGCTCCTCGAACGTGGCGCGAAGTTCCTGCTCTTCGAGTTCTGCGCGCTCGAGAATGGGCATTTCAGCCTGGACAACGAAATACCAGACTCCGAGGGCGGAGACTGCGACGAATACGACGACGACAGAAATTGCTCTGACGAGAAGTGGCCATCGGCCAGGATCGCTCGTATCCAGTGATCGGAGTTCTTCGATGATGTTCATTGGATCGTTAACCCCTCTTCCGGATCGTTGAGAGACACTTGCTGAGCGAACACGGTGAACTCGGCATTGCGCGAGGAGCCGTCTTCCACGGTCTCCACGACGTCGAGGCCCGGATCGCGGAGCCACTCGGAGGTATCTATGTTGCGCATCAGCGCCGAGACACGTGTACTGGACTGCGCCGACCCCGCGATCTCGATGCGGGCGTCGGTCTGGGTGATCTCGGTCAGAAAAACGCCTTCAGGCAGAGCGTCGACGACCTCATCGAAGAGATGGACAACCTCCGGTCGAGAACGCTGCAGCTGTTCGATAATGTCCATTCGGGCGAGCAGACGTTCTTTCTGATTCTCGAGCCCGAGGATCTCGTCGATCTGTCGGTCGAGTTCGGTGATCTCTGCCTTCAGAACGTTATTGCGAGCTTCCTGGTTCTGAGTCCATTGCTGCACGGTCAGCTTGCTGACAATCGTGATGAATGCCGCAACGAGCACGGCACCGCCGATGGCGAGCAGAAAATCCTTCTTGCGTTTCTGGCGCAGTTCCTCGCGCCAGGGTAGGAGATTGATTCTCGGCATGTCAGTCGAAACTCCTCAATGCTAATCCGCACGCCGTCAGGAGCGCGGTTGCGTCACTGCGTACACCCTGTGACTTCGCTTTCGTCGACAACTTCATCTGTCCGAGCGGATCGCCGATCTCCGTCGGAATACCGACGCGGCTACCGATGACTTCGGCAACGCCCGGGATGTTCGCGCAACCGCCACAGACGAGAATCTGATCCGGTTGCTCGCGATCACTCCCTGATGCCAGGAAAAACTGAAGTGACCGACTTACCTGCTGCGACATGTCGTCGATGAATGCGTCCAAGACTTCGGGTTGATAATTACTTGGCAACCCACCCTCTTTCTTCGCGCGCCCGGCGTCTTCTACCGAGAGCCCGTAAGTCCGCATGATTTCCTCCGTGAGCTGTTGCCCGCCGAACGCGAAGTCACGCGTATAAATCACCTTGAGATCTTTGAGTACGCTGAACGTCGTCGAGCTCGCGCCGAAGTCGACGATCGCGATGAACTTACCTTCGCCGTGATCGACCATTTGATGCGCCAGAAGCTGACAGGCGTTTTCGACCGCAAACGCTTCGACGTCCACGACGCTCGCTCCCATGCCGGCCGCGTCAACGGCGACCTGACGCTGATCGACGTTCTCTGTACGCGTCGCGACAAGCAGAACATCTTGCATGTCGGGATCGCGTTCGCTCTCGCCGATCACTTCGTAGTCGAAGCTGACTTCTTCCATCGGGAACGGTATGTACTGGTCTGCCTGGAGCTCCACCTGGCCTTCGAGGTCGCCGTCGGCCAGGTTGCTTGGCATCTGAATCACTTTCGTAATGACGGCGTCGCCGCTGATCGCGAACGCGACATCCTTAACCTTCGTTCCGGAGCGTT
>CAJIBS010000138.1_pt1 | contig 31035 bp, 28 predicted proteins | sample 9199411 | NCBI WGS metagenome assembly CAJIBS01 (sample SAMEA7708312, study PRJEB35096) | sediment metagenome | biome: marine neritic benthic zone biome [ENVO:01000025]; feature: sediment [ENVO:00002007]; material: shallow marine sediment [ENVO:03000034] sea grass bed [ENVO_01000059] ... | reverse complement strand
GTAGGCTTTTTTTTTTTTTTTTATCTCTGCCAACGCCCGCTCGAGCGTAATACCCAATTCGAACGGTACGAGCTTAGCGATTCTGTCGACATACCCGAACGGCATCCCGAGCGCACGTCCGACGTCTCGAACGACTGCTCTCGCCAGCATCGATCCGAAAGTAATGATCTGCGAGACGCGATCCTTACCGTAGCGCTCCGCTACATACTCGATCACTCTGTCACGGCCGTCGATACAGAAGTCGATATCGAAGTCCGGCATCGACACGCGTTCCGGATTGAGAAACCTCTCGAATAGAAGGTCGTGCACCAGAGGATCCAGATCCGTGATGCCGAGAACATAAGCCACGAGCGAACCCGCTCCTGAACCGCGACCCGGCCCCACGGGGATACGGTTCTTTCGCGCCCAGCCGATAAAATCCGCGACAATCAGGAAATAGCCCTCGAAACCCATTTCACAAATAACGTCGAGCTCTCGATCGAGGCGCGTGGTATACCGCTTCTCTTCCTCTAAGTCCGCATCGGTGTTCGCGAGTTTCTTCCGCAGACCCTCACGAGCTTGCTCTCGAAGGAACAGATCCGCGGTGGTTTCCGCTGGCAACGCGAAGTCGGGCAGACATACATTGCCCAGCTCTAAAGCGAAGTTGCAGCGCTTCGCGATCTCCACTGTATTCGCGAGCGCTTCGGGAAGATCGCTGAACAGATCTGCCATCTCCTCGGGAGACTTCAGATACTGGTGCTCTGTATAGTTTCGCGGCCGGTCGGGCTCGTCGAGCACCCGACCTTGCTGGATGCAGATTCTCGTTTCGTGCGACTCGAAATCGTCACGCGACCCGAAGCAGACATCGTTTGTCGCAACCAGAGGAATACGGTCGCGGCTCGCAAGATTGATGGCCTTCTCGAGATATTCGTTCTCGCGCGGCCGTCCGACGCGCTGAATCTCGAGAAAGAAGCGGCTTGGAAACAGCGCCTGCCAGCGAGCGGCGATCTCCCCCGCACTCTCTGGCTTCGCGCCCAGCAGCACGCGACCGAGATCACCGAACTGACCCCCGGATAGCGCGATCAGACCGTCCAGATCATCGCGATTCAGCCATTCGTCGAGAATCAGCGGCCGCCCGAGCGACTGACCTTCGGTGAACCCGCGTGTCAACAAACGGCTGAGGTTCTGGTAACCGGTCGCGTCCGCACAGAGCAGTGTCAATCGCACAGGATCTCGATCATCTAGCGAGTCAGCTACCCAGATATCGGCTCCCAATATCGGCTTTATCCCGTTTCGAATCGCTGCCCGGAAAAACTTGACGGCTGCATAGAGATTGCTCTGGTCGGTCAGCGCAACCGCGGGCATGTTGAACGCGCGAGATTTCTGTAACAACACCGGAATGCGCAATACGCTGTCGACCAGCGAATACTCACTATGAACCCTGAGATGCACAAAGGGCGCGTGACCGGTCATCCCGCGAGTCTCTCCTGTGCTCTGAGGACGGGAGCGAAGCTGCATCGATGAATCGGAGACGGACCAAGTTCTTCGAGCGCACGAAGATGCGTCCGTGTCGGATAGCCTTTATTGCTATCGAAGCCATACGCGGGAAAGGCACGATGCCATCGAAGCATTAGACGATCGCGGCAAACTTTGGCAAGGATTGATGCAGCACTAATGGCGGCTACCGTCTGATCGCCACGAACTACAGTCTCGACTGAGTATGGTTGCGACTCGTCATCGGACTTGAAGCTCTGATTGCCGTCGACGCGAACATGCGTAGGAGTCGTCGGCAATCGATTCACCGCACGTTCCATCGCCAGCAATGAAGCGCGGAGAATATTCATCTCATCGATCTCGACAGGAGACGCGAATGCGACTGCGAAACAGACTGCACGCCGCCTGATCAAACGTGCGAGAACGCAACGCCGCCTGGGGGACAGCTGCTTTGAGTCTCTCAGCCCGTCAATCGGGCGCGATTCATCGAGCACGACAGCCGCGGCGATCACCGGGCCGGCAAGCGGGCCTCGGCCGGCTTCGTCGACCCCCGCGACGATCGCATGATGAGACGGAGTTCTGCGTAGTCTCGGTTCCACCATCGGCTATCGAAGATCCGTCGCCGATACGAGATCGACGATGGCAGATGCCGCTGCGTGACTCGCGTCGCGCCGCAAATCGGTATGAATGGCCGCGAATGTTGCGCGCAGTCCGTCCACGTCACCGTCGGCCGAGAGGAAATGTTCCAGTGACGGACCCAAAACATCGGGACGCACGTCGGATTGCAGGAATTCGGGGACGCAAGCGCCGCCGGCTAGCAGATTCGGCAAAGAAAAGTGCGCGAGCTTGTTGAGTCCCATGATTCGAAGTAAGCGATGCGTCAGACCTGAGATGATATACGCAACGACCATCGGACGCTTGTGCAGCGCGGTCTCGAGACTTGCTGTCCCCGACGCCGTCAATACGACATCCGACGCCGCCATAACGGCGCGAGCCTGACCCACCACTAGCTGGGCAGGCGGTTCCAGATGCACTCCGCTCGTCATTTCCACAAATCGGTCGCGAGCGCTCTCATTCGTCAGTGCGACGACCGCTCGCAGTCCCTCGTGCCGCCGCTGCAGCCACTTCGCGGTCGCAAGAAACGGCTCCGCGAGACGCGAAACCTCAGTGGCGCGACTACCGGGCAGTATCGCGACAACCGTCGCTTCGGCCGGCAAAGACAACTGCCGTCGCGCCTCGCGCTTGTCGATCTCGAAAGGAATCTCGTCCGCGAGCGGATGGCCGACAAAGATCGCGTTCACACCGTGTCGTTCGTAGAAATCCGTCTCAAAAGGCAAGACGCAAAGCACGAGATCCGTTGACTCGCGGATTCCGGCGACGCGGGATTGGCGCCAGGCCCATACCTGCGGACTCACATATTGCACGGAAGTAATTCCGGCGCGCTTAACGGCTGCTTCGACGGGTAGATTGAAGTCCGGCGAGTCAATACCGATGAAAATGTCCGGACGCGCGTCAAGCAGACGCTTAATGAAGCGCTTGCGAAGCTTCAGGAGTCGCGGCAAATGCCGGACTACCTCGGCAAGTCCCATAACGGACAATTCCTCGGTACGGTGCCAGGGCTGACATCCGGCGGCAATCATCCGGGGGCCCGCAATACCCACGAACTCGGCAGACGGGACTCGCTCCCGCAGAGCTTCAATCAGTCCTGCTCCGAGGGTATCGCCGGAGGCTTCGCCGGCCGCAACAGCAATTCGGAGCGGCGTTGAGCTCACAGGCGGCTAACGAACGAGACCGCGCGAGCTGCAGCTCAGGGATTCGACGAACAGATTCAGCTCTTCCTGTGACTGCGCTCGCTCGGCAAGCGTATCCGTCGCTTCGTCGAGCTTCAGACCGTTACGATAGAGGATGCGGTACGCGTCGCGAATATTGCGAATCTGTTCCTGAGAATAGCCTCTGCGCCGTAAGCCCTCAGTATTAACTCCGCGAGGTTCGGCAGGGCGTCCCGAAACCGTGACGTAGGCCGGAACGTCCTTCGTGATGTACGTAAACATGCTCGACATCGCATGCGGGCCGATATGACAGAACTGGTGCGAGGTCGTAAACCCGCCGAGCATCGCCCAGTCACCCACTTTAACGTGGCCCGCGATCGACGCATTATTCGCGAAGATCGTATTGCTTCCGACGTCGCAATCGTGCGCGATATGAGCATAGGCCATTATCCAGTTATCGTCGCCGAGCGTCGTCATCCCGCGATCCTGAACGGTGCCACGATTGATCGTGCAGCACTCGCGAATCGTATTTCGATCTCCGATTCTCAGCTCGGTCGATTCGCCAGCGTATTTCTTATCCTGCGGGTCGTCGCCAATGGACGCGAACTGAAAGATGCGATTCTCGCGACCGATCGTCGTCGAGCCCTTGATCACGACGTGCGCACCTACCTCCGTATCCTCACCGATCTCGACGTCGGCACCAATAATGGAATACGGTCCGACCGACGCGCTCTCGTGAATTCTCGCGTCCGCAGAGACAACCGCAAGCTCGTGAATCACAGCGTCTTCCCTGGTGCCTGCAGAATCTCGGCCGTGGCAACAATAGCGCCGTCGATCTCCGCTTTGGCATCAAACCGCCAGAGGTTCTTTCGGCTCGCGACGATCTCGACCGTCAACAGTATCCGATCCCCGGGTAGCGCAGGACGCTTGAAGCGAGCTTTCTCGACTCCGACGAGGTAAAGGATAAAGTTTCTCTCTTCCGGTTCGATGCTTTCCCAGATCAATACGCCACCCGCCTGGGCCATGGCTTCGACGATCAGCACGCCCGGCATTATCGGGTGCCCTGGGAAATGCCCCTCGAAATGAGGCTCTTCGGCGACGACGTTCTTCACCGCCACAATGGACTTCCCGGGACTGCAGCTTACGATTCCATCGAGCATGAGAAACGGATCGCGATGCGGAAGCCGCTGTTTTATTTGCTCTATGTCGAAACAGAAACTATCCGTCATCCAGATTTCCTTTCTCAGCTCTCTCGAGTTCTTCCAGTCTTTTTTCCATTCGATTCTGTCGCCGCGCGAGGTCATCGAGATTTCTCACTCTCGCGGCGTTCCTACGCCAACGAGATGCTTCGTCGGCGGGGACAGTACTCGAGTACGTACCGGGAACTGTGAGGGAACGTGTCACTGTACTGTGAAAATTCACGATGACATCGTCGCAAAGACTGATGTGCCCGACCATGACTACGGCGCCAGCGATGAGACAGCGCTGACCGATTGTCGTACTCCCAGAGATGCCACACAGCGCAGCCATCGCCGTATGCGCACCTATCTGCACGTTGTGCCCGATCTGAATGAGATTATCCAGAATAACGCCGTCCCCGATTAACGTATTTTCTATCGTGCCGCGATCGATAGCTGTGTTCGCTCCGATGGAAACGTCGTCTCCAACAACTACCGAACCAAGTTGCGGAACTTTCAGCCAGCCCGCTTCGTCCAGCGCGAATCCAAATCCATCGCCGCCGATTACCGCGCCGGAATGCACGATACAGCGACGTCCGATCGTGACACGATCGTGAACAATCGCCCTCGCCTTCAGAACGGTACTGTCCCCGATTCGAGCATGCGAGCCTATAACACAACCCGGTCCAACGATGACCGATTGACCCAGGACGGCGCCCGACTCGACAACAACGTTCGCGCCAACTTGCGCGGAGTCCGCTATGACCGCATCGGATGCGACCACTGCGCTGGAATGAACTCCGGGCTCGGGAGCGTTTGCGGGGTGCAGATAGGCAGCGATCCGCGCGTAGGTGGCGTAAGGGTTCGAGTTGATAAGAACGGGTACAGGGCAGGCTTCCGCGCACTCCGGGCCCAGAATGACGGCGCCCGCAGTCGTCGAAGCGAGCTGACTGCGATAGTGAGTGTTGGCGAGAAACGCGATGGCGGACGATCCAGCGCTGGCGAGAGTGCCTACGCTGTCGACGATGACATCCGCGCTACCGCGAAGTTCGCAGTCGAATTTCGCCGCGAGTTCAGCCAGCTTCGCGGACATGCCGTTGGGATGTCGAAACGATTAATGCGTCGCTTATTTCGGTGTTGGTTACTGTGCCGCTTCGCTTTCGCGCGAATATGCTGCCTCGAGCGCTTCAAGGACGTCGTCGGTGATGTCGATCGCCGTGCTGAAATAAAGCGCGTCAGCGACCACGAGATCGTATCCCTGCGAGCGCGAGTAATTCTGGACTTCCTGAAGCAGTGACCTCTGCAGTACGCTGAGTTCTTCATTCTGCCGAAGATTGGCGTCCTCATTGAGATCTTGTTGCAAGCGGGCGAAATCGCGCTGACCGTCTCGCATTTCACGCTCTAAGTTCAGACGTTCTTCTTCCGCCATTATCGCGCCGTCGCGTTCGTAAGTTTCCTGCTTCTCCTGTAACTCGCGCTGAAGCGCTACAAGGTCACGTTGCCGCGGAGCGAACTCTTCCTGAAGAGCCTGCATCGCGGACCGAAACTGCGGGGCCTGTTCGAGTAGTCGATTGACATTTACGACTCCGACTCTGAGTCCGTCCTGAGCGGAAGCGGCGGCCGCCAGCATCAAAGCACCGATCAGGATGCCTGCCCTCGCTGTAGCCCGTGCTCTCGTTTGCATTCTCATAGCTGAATAATCCCTCAATCCCCTAAAACGCATTACCCACGTTGAACTGGAATTCTTCTGTTTCATCTGCAAAAAAGCGATCCGTTTGTTCCGCAGGATTCAACGGAATCGCATAACTAAACCGCAGAAGTCCCAGCGGCGCAAGCCATTCTACCCCGACTCCAACCGAGTGTTTAAGGTTACCGGACCGATAATCGTACTCGTCCGTCACATCACCAAGCCGATCGAAGAAGGTGACACCACCCGTCGAGAACACGTTTCCGACATCGTAAAACAACGACAAACGCGTCGATGCCGCGAACCGTTCCGGTGTCGGAATGATTATCTCGAACTGGGTTGCGAACTTTAGGTTTCCGCCGTGGGGGTTGTTGAACGAGTCTCTCGGCCCGAGGCGGCTTTCTTTGAAGCCTCGCACTGACCCGGGTCCGCCCGCGAAGAAATTCCTGAACGGTGGGAGAGCGGTCGTCTGGTCACCGTACGCTTCTCCGAGCGCCAATTCGGAATTTACGCGAAAAAGCCATCTGCCCCAGAGCGGTACGTACTTCGTATAGTCGAGCGATGCAACATAATACTCGACCTCGCTCCCCGGAATACTCGCGGTCAGAGACGCACCTAAACGCGTACCCCTGGTCGGGAACAAGAAGTTGTTTCGAGATTCGTAGAACCAGCCCATGCTGAGCTCAAGCGTCTCGAACGAAGTACCGAAAACATCGTCGCCCGGGACGTCGAACTGAACTCCGTTGTTCTGCACCCACTCTCTGGCTTGCGCCGAGCTGAAGAGACTCGTCGCCATTTCGGCTTTCTGGTAGTTCAGACCGAATCGCAGAAACTGGTACTCGGTAATCGGATAAGACCAATCCACGCCGGCTGAGAATGTTTCAGTGGAAAAGTCGGAACTCGCGGATGTGAACTGGGTGATGTCCTGATAGGTGAAATTCAGCGTACGCGTCAATTCGTCGACGGTTCTGTATGCCTCTGTGTAGCTCAGATTAGTCACCGTAGCGAATTCGCCGCCCGTAATCGTGAGCGCGAGCCGATCGCCGCTACCCATGAAGTTCGAATGAATGAAACTTCCGTTGAGCTGCGCTCCCCAGGTCTGTGAATATCCGATACCGCCACTGAACTGTCCCGGCAATCCTTCTTCGATATCGAAATCGATATCAACGAGATCGGGGCTCCCCAGCACAGGCGTCGTCTCATACTGGACGTTCTGGACATAGGGCAATCGCTGCAACCGGATCTGTGACCTATCGACGAGAATATTCGAGAGATAGGCGCCTTCGAGCTGACGCATCTCGCGACGGAAGACGTCGTCGTTAACGTTGTCGGACCCGTTAAAATTGATGCGGCGCACGTATACGCGGTTCTGTGGCTCGATGAAGAAAGTGATCGTGGCCTCCTGAGTCTCGCGGTCGAGCTCGGGAATTGCCTGCACCTGGGCGAAAGCGTAACCATCCGTCCCGAGACGTATCCGCATATTGTCTTCGCTCGCAGTCAGGAGTCCCTGCGAAAAGATCTGGCCCGGACCTGTGAGAATCAGAGACCGAAGATCTTCCTCTTCCACAACCATTCGACCGGCCAAACGTACGTCCGAGATCGTATACCGCTCGCCTTCCGTCACGTTGACCGTGATGAATATGTCGCGCTTGTCGGGCGATATTGCAACCTGAACGCTGTCCCATCGAAAATCGGCGAACCCGCGATCCATATAGAAAGATCGGAGCGTCTCGAGATCTCCCTCTAACGCTTCCTTCGAATAACGATCGTCATTGCGGATAAAGGACAGGAGGTTGCCGGTCTTGAGCTCGAAGGTGTCGAGAATCTCTTCATCGTCGAAACTCGTATTGCCGACGACATTGACCTGGCGAATCTTTGCACGATCGCCTTCTTTGATCTCGATTCCAACGCGGACCCGGTTGTCGGGGAGTTCTTCTACCGGCGTCTCGATCGATACGCCGTATTTGCCCTGGCTGTAGTACTGCTCCGTCAACGCTTGCTTGACTTCTTCGAGAACGGACTGGTCGAACACGTTGCCGCGGTAGAGACCGACGTCACGAAGAGAGCCCTCGAGCATTTCCGTTTCTATGTCCTGATTACCCTCTATCGTGAAATCGTCTATAGAGGGACGCTCGAGCACGACAATGACCAGCACATCGCCGTTGCGGCGGAACTCCACGTCGCGAAAGAAGCCCGTGCCATAGAGCGCCCGGATCGCCTCCTGCACGCGCTGGTCGGTGAGCGTGTCGCCAATATTGATCGGCAGATAGTTATAAATCGTGCCTTCAGAAATTCGTTGCGCACCCTGGACGCTGAAGTTGCGGACGGTCCACGGATCAAATGCCTGCGCGGCGCCAGCCGCTAGCAGCGCTACGCCAATAAATAGAGTTTTCAGATACTTACTGCCCAACATGGTCCGTCATTCAGCCGAAAATACGCGACAGATCATTATAAAACGCAAAACTCATGAGAACGACCAGTAGCAATAACCCGATTTGCTGCCCGAATATCAGTGCGCGCTCCGACATCGGCGAGCCCTTCACGAGTTCGACGAGCTGATAGACGATCTGTCCGCCGTCCAGCAACGGCACCGGCAGCAGATTTAAAACGCCCAAACTGATACTCACGATCGCAAGAAAGCTCAGGAAAGCGCCGAAACCGGCCTGCGCACTGTCTCCGGCATACGCGGCTATATTGATCGGTCCGCTGATATTCCGAACGGAGACGTCGCCCACGATCATGCGTCCGAGCATTCGAACCGTTAGGGCGCTCATGTCCCAGGTTTTCTCTATTCCCCTGGGAAACGCTTCGAACACGCCGTAGTACTCAGTCGTGGTCGCGGCGGCGATTTGCTCATTTCGTCGCTCCAGATTGACCGCGGCACCGATGATTCCGCGGATATCACCGCTACCGTCATCCGCGATCGTCTCGCCGATTTCGATGTCGACCGATAGTTCGCTGCCATCGCGTTCGATCACGGCGGTAACGACTTCTCCGGGCCTGGCGCTGACAATTTCGACGAGATCATTGAAATACAAGACGTCTAGACCCGCGAGTTGCAGGATGCGGTCTCCGGGCTGGAGGCCAGCGGCTTCAGCCGCATAGCCGGGCGTCAGCTCTCCAAGCACGGCTTCGGGGACTACGCCAGGCGAGAAGCCCAGCCCGTCGAACAACGCTTCCGGCTCCGTCAACTCCGCTTCACGCCCGCGGACATCGAGTTCGACTAGTCGCTGCCCGCCGCCGGAATCAATGACCGTCAAGTCGATTACACCGTCGGCCAGCAGTTCGTCGAGTATGCCGAGCACCGCCGCTTCCCAGCTAGACGTCGCATCGCCGCCGACAGCCACTATCTCCTGATTCGGTTCTAGTCCGGCCTCCGCGGCCAGCGAGCCCGGTGCCACGACTCCGACCATTGCCTTCATCCCGGGCACTCCGGTCACGAACATCACCCAATAGGCGAAGATCGCGAACAGAAAGTTGAATGCGGGACCCGCAAGCAGGACGGCGATGCGATGCGGTATCGGACGTCGATTGAAAGCGCGGTCGATATCCGCGGACGGAACCGGCCCCTCGCCCTCGTCGAGCAGCTTCACATAGCCACCTAGCGGGATACGAGAGATCCAGTACTCGGTTGGCGGCGACTCTGAAGCGTACTCGGCGTCGTCAGTCGACGGAACCGGCGCGGCACCTGGAACGCGTGCGAAGCGAACTTTTCCCGCTTCCGGCTCATGCTCGCGCCAGCGCAGCAGTGGACGACCGAAACCAATGGAGAACCTCAGCACCTTGAACCCGAGCCGTCTCGCGACCCAGAAGTGACCGAACTCATGGACAGCGACGAGAACGCCGATGGCGACGATGAAAGCGAGGACGGAGAACAGGATTTCTAGCATGGGGGCTGGACGTTATCGGCCGAACTCGGCCCTATGAGTGATAAACCATTGAATAGTATACGCGTTTTCCATGCGCCTGGACGGCCGAAGTGCAATCCTCTCTGTAACAGACCGCGAGGCCGCCCACAGGTTCCTGGAACCCTTCAGATCCAGAGTCCAGCCAGATGCAGCCCGAAAAAGAAAAAAGGAACGGCCGCGGCCAGGCTGTCTATCCGGTCGAGTACTCCACCGTGTCCGGGGAGCAATCGACCGCTGTCCTTCAGACCGACTTGGCGCTTGAACATACTGACTGTCAGGTCACCGATCACCGATACGAGGGTTGCGGCCAGTGCGATTGCCACAAACGCGACCATGTTCGTGTCGAGAATCGCCGCTGCGACGGCCGCTGTCAGGGCCGCAAGAAGCACGCCACCCCCGACGCCTTCCCAGGTCTTTCCCGGACTCACTCGCGGCGCGAGTTTGACACTCCCGAACTGGCGTCCCGTGAAGTAAGCACCGATATCCGCGGCCCAGACGATTGCGAGCAGGCTCAACGTCAGCGCCGGCCCTTGAGGTCCGAGACCATGCAGATAGGAGAGCAGAATCCATGCTGGAATCAGCGTTAGCGGGCCTGCCAGAAGAACGACGACAGTCGAGAGGCCGCGCGGATAGCTCCAAAGTAACCCGATTGCGACAATCCACCAGCCGATCGCGATTGCGGCGACGAGCGTGATACCAGACGAGTCGAGAAACAACTCGCTCAACAGCATCAGGATCAGGAAGCATACGGCATAGGCCGCTCCCGGAACCCGCAACTCACCGGAGAACTGAGCCCACTCCCAAGCTCCCGTGAGCCAGAACAGGCCCAGCAGCACGGACAGCGCCCACGACGGAAGCCACAACACGGTCGCGATCGCGACCCCACCGACTGCGAGCGCCGTAACGACTCTCGTTTTCAACCGCTCTTTGCCCCGACCTGATCGCCGGTGAGTCCGAATCGGCGTTGTCGATTGCGGTAGAACTCGAACGCCTGCTCGAGCGCTTCCGCCGAAAAATCCGGCCAAAGAATGTCGGAGAAATAGAGCTCGCTGTAAGCAAGATTCCAGAGAAGAAAATTACTGATTCGTCTTTCACCGCCCGTTCGTATTAAGAGGTCGATGTCAGGAAACTCACCCATCTCGAGCGAAGCGCCGAATGACTCTTCGTCAATTTCGCTCGGATCGATCACGCCGTCAGCGACAGCGCGCGCGAGCTTTCTCGCGCCGCAGGTAAGATCCCAGCGACCACCGTATGCGACGGCGAGAATGAGCGTCATTCGGTTGTTGTTGCGGGTACGATTCTCCGCGGCCTGTATCGCGTCCTGCAGCGTGGGACTCAGCGTATCCAGGGCGCCGACGAATCGTAATCGAATTCCATTCTCGTCCAGCTCCGCAACTTCACGATGAAGCGCGTCGACGAACAGGGACATCAGGCCGGTCACTTCCTCGCGAGGACGTTTCCAATTCTCACTCGAGAATGCGAACAGCGTCAGGAAGTCGACGCCGCTTCGCGCGCAGTGCTCGACAGTATTGCGTACAGGCTTGATCCCGGCCGTATGCCCCGCCTGGCGTGGTAGCGCACGATTGGTTGCCCAACGGCCGTTTCCGTCCATGATAACGGCGATATGACGAGGTGCCGGTACGTCACCATCTGACTTACTAATAGATGCGACCATCGCTTTAGAACTCCATTATTTCAGCTTCTTTTTCCTGCAGCAGCTTGTCCATTTCTGCGATGGCGTTGTCGGTTAGTTTCTGAATTTCATCATGCGCGCGATGGTCATCATCCTCAGTGATGAGCTTTTCTTTAAGCAACTCTTTGACATCATGCAGAGCATCGCGCCGGATATTTCTTACGGCAACTCGCGCCGTCTCTGTCTCGTGGCGCACCACTTTGACAAGTTCCTTTCGACGCTCCTCTGTCATCGGCGGGAGCGGCACACGGATCGTCGTGCCAGCCGTTACGGGCGTTAGCCCAAGATCTGATATCAGTATCGCCTTTTCGACGACCTTAACCATTTGTTTTTCCCACGGCGAGACTGTAAGCGTCCGAGCGTCTTCCACAGCGACGGTCGCGGCCTGACTGATCGGCACCTCTGAACCATAGTAATCGACGGTCACGTGCTCCAGCAGCCCGGTATGCGCCCTGCCAGTTCGCAACTTCTTGAACTCTTCCTTGAGGACATGAACGCTCTTCGACATGCGTGTGGTCGCGTCTTTTTTCACATCTTCAATCATTATGAGTCCCGGTTTTTGTTGATTCGTTGGAGACTTCCGTGCCGAGAGTTTCACCGTTTACGATACGGACGAGATCACCGGCATTATTGAGATTGAAAACGATCAGCGGCAGATTATTCTCCCTGCACATAACGATCGCGGTCGCGTCCATGACTTTGAGGTCATCCGCGAGGACCTGATCGAACGTCAAGCCGTCGTATCGGACCGCGTCCGGCGATTCGAATGGATCGGCCGAATACACACCATCGACCTTGGTGGCCTTGATCATGACGTCGGCACCGATCTCGATCGCGCGAAGACTGGCTGCGGTATCGGTCGTAAAGAACGGGTTACCGGTACCCGCTGCGAATATGACGACGCGACCCTTTTCCAGATGACGAATAGCGCGACGCCGAATGTAGTCTTCACAGACTTCGTTGATTTGAAGTGCTGACATGACTCGCGCGACGTCGCCTTGCCGCTCGAGCGCGTCCTGCATCGCGAGAGCGTTGATGACGGTCGCGAGCATGCCCATCTGGTCGCCTGTCACGCGATCCATTCCGGCTTCGGCTAGACCCGCGCCCCTGAAGATGTTGCCGCCGCCGATGACGAGCCCCACTTCAACACCGGCTCTCAGGACTTCCGCAATTTCGGCCGCCACGCGCTGGATGACTGGAGGATCTATGCCATATTCCTGGCTCCCCAGTAGCGCTTCGCCGCTGAGTTTTAGGAGGATTCTTTTATAGGCTGGCGAGTCCTGCCCCATGCGTACTTCACTTCCTACCGGTTGTGATCGGAACCTGGTTGTCTGCGCCCCCCGTTGCCACCTTAGATTAACGGCTCTGAGACGCTTGCGCCATGACCTCCTGCACGAAATCGTCGGCTTTCTTCTCGATGCCCTCGCCGACCTCATAGCGCACGAAGCGCAGTGCGCGGGCCCCTTCACCGGCAAGCAGCGTCTCGACCCGGGTATCCGGATCCTTCACGAACGGCTGACCCGTCAAGGTTATCTCGTCGAGATGCTTACGTAGCCGGCCTTCGACCATCTTCTTGACGATATCCTCGGGCTTGCCCTCCTTCAGGGCCTGAGCCGAGAGAATCTCCCGTTCCTTGTCGAGTTCGTCGGCAGGTACCTCATCGGGACTGACATAGCGTGGCGACGTCGCAGCGATCTGCATCGCCAAATCTCTCGCTAGACTCTCCTCGCCTCCCTGAATCTCTACGAGCACCCCGATTCGTCCCATATGGGAGTAAGCCCCAACCGTATCGCTGCTCTCCAAGCGATCAAAGCGGCGTACGGCGATGTTCTCACCGACTTTCGCGACAAGCTCCTGACGTAAAGTTTCGAGCGAACTGCCCCCATTCTCCGCTGCCATTAGCGACTCGACGTCGGCATACGATCCCGACAGCGCCGTGTCTGCGACCGCCTCGGCGAAACCAGCGAAGTTCTCGTCCTTGGCAACGAAGTCGGTCTCGGAATTTACCTCGACCACAACGTGGCTTTTGCCGTCCTCCGAACTCTTGACGATGACCTTTCCTTCGGCCGCCACGCGAGCCGCTTTCTTGTCTGCCTTAGCCTGGCCGGCCTTGCGAAGCAGTTCGCTAGCTTGCTCTATGTCGCCATCAGCATCGACGAGCGCGCGCTTGCAATCCATCATTCCGGCGCCGGTGCGCTCGCGTAGCTCTTTAACGAGAGCTGCAGTTATCGCCATGGCTCATCCTCCATCTCGTAGTCGTCAATCCGTAACGCGGCTCTCGACCGCGAAAGTCATCAAGTCGCCGGTTTCTTCTTAGTCGCCGCCTTTTTGGACGTCGACTTCTTTTTCGCGGTCTTCTTTGCCGCAGTTTTCTTCGTCGTTTTCTTTGCGGCGGCCTTCTTCGTCGTCTTCTTTGCAGCCTTCTTCTTGGAAGTCGTCTTCTTGGAAGTCGCTTTCTTGGACGCCGCGGGCGTGGGCTCAGCTTCGGCAGCCTGCTCTTCCGGAGCCACTGCCTCCGGTTCTGCCTCTGCCACTGTCTCCGGTTCTGCCTTTGCCTTTGCCTCTGCCACTGCCTCCGGTTCTACCTTTGCCTCTGCCACTGCCTCCTGAGGCGCCGACTCCGTGGAATCGGGCGTTTCTGCGACGGCAGCCGAAGCAGCCGTCGCTGCTACTTCCTTCGCGCCGTCGTCGGCCACTTCGCTGGCTTCTTCCTTCTTAGTTTCCGCCGTGCGGCTTGCGGCTTTCTTGGTCGCGGCTTTCTTGGTTGCAACTTTCTTGGTGGTAGCTCTCCCCTTGACCGGAGCGGCTTTAGCACGGGGCTTGCCCTCTTCGTCCAGCTCGACGAATTCATCGTCTCCGGTTGGCACGACAGGAATCGAAGCCTTGCCTTCGAGCACTGCTTCGGCGATTCCGTATGCGTAGAGCTGAATCGCACGCATCGCGTCATCGTTGCCCGGGATCAGGTAGTCGACCGTGTCCGGAGAGCAGTTCGTATCGACAACTGCGATGACCGGGATACCGAGCTTGACGGCCTCTTTTAGCGCGATCTCCTCATGACCCACGTCGATGATGAAGACTGCATCCGGAAGTGATTCCATCTCCTTGATACCACCCAGTGTGCGCTCGAGTTTGTCTCGCTCGCGACTCAGGCCGAGAAGTTCCTTCTTCGTAAAGTCGGCGCTACCACCGTCGGCGGTAACCTCTTCGAGATCGCAAAGGCGTTTGATCGACTGGCGGATCGTCTTGAAGTTCGTCAGCATGCCACCGAGCCAACGATGGCTGACGAATGGCATGCCGCAACGTCGCGCTTCTTCGAGAATCGCCTTGCGTGCCGCCCGTTTCGAGCCGACGAACAGTATCGTTCCGCCGCCCGCGACGAGGTTCTTGACGAACTCGGTTGCATCGCCGAACAACGGCAGCGTGCTCTCGAGATTGATGATATGGATTCGGTTGCGCTCGCCGAAGATAAAAGGTGCCATCTTCGGGTTCCAGAAGCGGGTCTGGTGTCCGAAATGGACACCCGCCTCCAGCATCCGGCGCATGGTGACGTCGGTCATGGAAACTCCTTACTCGGGTTAGTCCTCCACGTACCCCCGCAAACAACCGCCCGCCTCATAAAGAAAACGGGAAGCACCCAGCCGCGAGTTTCGGCACGTGTGTGAATTGTGTGACTTTACTGCGCGCGCTTTATACCATAGGGCGCTTACGGCAACAATCGCCCTGCCCTTGTAGTCCGGGGGTAGAATCCCTGAATGACCAGAACGATCCGCGCGCAGTGGCGCGGTCGCAGTGTATGAACATCACGATCAAGACAGCTGAAGAGCAGGAGAAGATGCGTACGGCCGGCCGGCTGGCCGCCAACGTCCTCGACATGATCGGCGATCAAGTCAGGCCTGGCGTCTCGACCGACGATCTGAATCGAATCTGCCACGACTTCATCGTCGATGAACTCGAGGCGATACCTGCACCACTGAACTATCGCGGCTTCCCGAAGTCGATCTGCACATCGGTCAATCACGTGGTCTGCCACGGCATTCCTGGCGATCGCTTGCTCAAGGACGGCGACGTCCTGAATATCGACATTACGGTCATCAAGGACGGCTACCACGGCGACACGAGCCGAATGTTCTTCGTCGGCAAGCCTCAGGTTCTGGCCGAGCGTCTCGCGAGAGTTGCCTACGAGGGTATGTGGCTCGGGATCGACGAAGTCAAACCCGGCGCCCGTCTCGGCGATATCGGCAATACAATCCAGGGCCATGTTGAAGCGAACAGATTCTCAGTAGTCCGCGAATATTGCGGCCACGGTATCGGTCGTGGATTCCACGAGGATCCTCAGGTTCTGCACTACGGAGAGCGAGGAACTGGCGTTGAACTCGCAGCGGGTATGGCAATAACGGTGGAGCCGATGGTTAACGCCGGACGGCGCCACGTCAAACTCCTGAACGATGGCTGGACTGTCGTCACGAAGGATCACTCGTTGTCCGCTCAATGGGAGCATACTGTGCTCGTTACGGAATCAGGCCACGAGGTGCTGACGCTCGGCGCAGAGGATCGGGGAAGCTAGTTGGATACCGAGACGCGACAGAGCGGGACTCAATCTCACGGCGACGCGTTGGTTGATGCTCAAGAACTGCGGGCATCCCTCGATGCGGGCGAGAGTTCGGTCGCGGATTTCCGGGACGCCCTGGCGCGCGCGAACGCGTTGCTCGCGGAGCGGTTCGAAGCCAATGTTCCGGTCGAAACACTCGTCAATGCGCTGGCTCTTGCCGTCGACGATGTCATCGTCGCAGCCTGGGAGCACTTCGTCGGAGCGCGCGACGATGACGCGGCACTGGTTGCGGTAGGCGGATACGGCCGCGGCGAACTCCACCCCCATTCCGACATCGATCTGATGGTACTGCTCGATGACTCGAGCGATGATGAGATCGACGATCCGGTTAGCCTGTTTTTGACGTTTCTCTGGGATATCGGGCTCGAGGTCGGCCATTCCGTACGCACACTGGACGACTGCGAGGCGCAGGCGCGCGCGGATCTTACGATCGTGACAACACTCATGGAATCGCGCTTGTTGGCAGGGCGCGAAGACCTGTTCAGCGAGCTGGCGGACCGCATCGACTCCGACCGAATGTGGGATTCCGCAGCGTTCTTTCAAGCCAAGCTCGACGAGCAGGTTGCACGGCATCGACGCTACGACGACACGGCCTACAACCTGGAACCGAACGTCAAAGGCAGTCCCGGTGGTCTCCGGGACATCCAGATGATCGGCTGGATCGCTCGGCGCCATTTCGGCACGCGGGACCTGGCGGGACTCGTAGAGCACGACTTTCTGACGCCTGGACAGCTTCGAATCCTCAGCGCCGGTCGAGCGCTATTGTGGCGGATGCGGTTCGCCCTGCACTTGCTCGTCGGCCGCCGCGAGGACCGCCTGCTGTTCGACCATCAGATCAAACTGGCACAGATGTTGGGTTACGAGGACGCGACCTATACGCTCGCCGTCGAACAACTCATGCAGCGCTACTACCGAACGGTCATGGAGTTGAGCCGCCTCAACGAGATGCTACTGCAGCTGTTCGAAGAAGCCATTCTCGTCGACCCCGACGCTCCGACAACCGTCATGGGGACTCATTTTCAGTCACGCAACGGCTATCTCGAAGCGATCGACGAGAACGTCTTCATGCAGGATCCGTCCGCGCTTCTAGAGATCTTTCTGCTACTGGAGGAAAACCTCGACCTCAAGGGCGTCAATGCTCGAACGATCGCATTGATCAAACAGCATCTCTGGCTCATCGACGAAGAATTTCGTCAGAATCCGCGGAATCACCGACTATTTCTGAATATCCTGAGAGCACCGCAAGGCGTAACGCGGACGTTGCGGCGAATGAATACCTACGGCGTGCTGGGTCTTTACATTCCGGCCTTCGGTCGCGTCGTAGGGCGTATGCAGTACGACTTGTTTCACGCTTATACGGTCGACGCACACACCCTGTTCGTTGTCGAGAACCTCAGGCGAGCATCGCTGTCGCGCTTCGACCACGAACACCCGAACTGCAGCAGCGTCATGCAGTCTCTACCCAACCCGGAAATCGCCTATCTGGGCGGGCTGTTTCACGATATCGCGAAGGGACGCGGCGGTGATCACTCGGAACTGGGTGCCGTCGACGCCGAGGCATTCTGTCTCGAGCACGGGATGAGCCGCTACGACGCGCGCCTCGTCGCCTGGCTCGTGCAGCACCATCTGCTCCTGTCCGTAACGGCGCAGAAGAAGGATCTCAACGATCCACGAGTCATTAATGAGTTCGCCCAGACGGTTGGAGACGAAACTCATCTCTCTTATTTGTATGTCCTCACTGTCGCCGACGTTCGTGGCACGGACCCGAAAATCTGGAACTCCTGGAAGGACACGCTTTTCTGGGAGCTCTACGAACTGACGAAGCGGGCCCTGCGTCGAGGATTGGCGCATCCGATCGATGCAGATGAGCTCGTCACCGAAACCCAGTCCTCGGCGAGAAAAGAACTGCAGAGCAGCGGGCTGAATCCCGACGACTGGCGCCCGATCTGGGAAAATCTCACGGAAGAATACTTTCTCAGGCATCGCCCCGAGGAGATTGCCTGGCACACGCGTGTACTCGCCGAAGCGCGCGACGACGACTCGATCGTCGTCGATGTCAACGACGATCTCGCGGAAGGTCTTACCGCGCTCGTAGTTTACGCGCCACGGGAACTACGTTCGTTCGTCCAGACGACGGCGGTACTCGACGAGCTCGGATTGACGATCGTCGACGCGAGAATAGTCCCGGTTCACGATGCCTATACACTGAATACTTATTTCATTCTTGAAACGGACGGCAGCCCGATCACCGAGAGTCGGCGCCTCGAAGAGATTCACGCGCGTGTATTGCGCGGCCTGACAAGACCGGACAACCAAGTCGTCCGCGTCACACGGCGAGCGCCGCGCCAGGTACGGATGTTCTCGACGCCGGTTCAGATCCGCGTTTCGCACGACTCACTGAACCAGCGCACGGTACTAGAGCTCGTGGCTGGAGATCGCCCCGGTCTACTCGCCCAGATCGGCAAGCTCTTCGTCGAACAGGACATCCGCCTGCGAAACGCGAAAATCGCAACGCTCGGCGAACGTGCCGAGGACGTGTTTTTCGTAACGACGGACGACGACCGGCCTCTGGACGAAGCCGCTTCGCAGCGCCTCATCAATTCGCTCGAAGCAGCTCTGGCCGACCCCGAAGCCGCGTAGACCGACAGAGAGCAGCTATGAGCGCAATCAGCGATTTAATCGAGAACGCCTGGGAGAACCGCAGCGACATCTCGCCTGAAAGCGTCAACTCTGACGTCAAGTCGGCGATCGAGGAAAGTATTGCCGGCCTGGACTCCGGAGACCTGCGCGTCGCCGAGAAATCGGCGTCGGGCGAGTGGATGGTCCATGAATGGCTGAAGAAAGCCGTATTGCTGTATTTCCGAATCCACGACAACGCCCCTATCGACGCCGGCTATACGAAATTCTTCGATAAAGTACCGTTGAAGTACGCTTCCTATGACGCTGATCGCTTCGCGAGCTCAGGGACTCGCGTCGTTCCTGACGCGCTGGTGCGGCAGGGCGCCTTTATCGCGCGCGACGTCGTGCTCATGCCGTCCTACGTCAATATCGGCGCCTATGTAGACAGCGGCACGATGGTCGATACCTGGGCTACGGTCGGAAGTTGCGCCCAGATCGGCAAGAACGTGCATCTCTCGGGCGGGACAGGTATCGGAGGTGTGCTGGAACCACTGCAGGCGACACCGACTATCATCGAGGACGACTGCTTTATCGGCGCGCGCTCCGAGATCGTGGAGGGCGTCGTCGTTGAGCGCGGCAGCGTCATCGCCATGGGCGTGTTCATCGGCCAGAGCACACGCATCTACGACAGAGAGTCTGGCGAAATCCTGCACGGCCGCGTGCCGGCAGGCTCAGTTGTCGTGTCCGGAAACCTGCCTTCAGCGGACGGCAGTCACAGCCTCTACTGCGCCGTGATCGTCAAGAAGGTTGACGAGCAGACCCGCGCGAAGACGAGTCTGAACGAGCTGCTGCGACCCCCAGAGTAGGCGCCTCCAGGCTCTTTCCCCACGCGTGGATTGTCGCTCGAACTAGCCTGCAACGGAAAGAGGTCCGCACTAACCGAATCGGCCCGTAATATAATCTTCGGTCAACCGATGACCGGGGTTGGTAAAGATCTGGTTGGTCTCGCCGACTTCGATAAGCTTACCAAGATGAAAATAGGCCGTCCGTTGCGAGACGCGAGCCGCCTGTTGCATCGAATGCGTCACTATCGCAATCGCGTAATTCTGACGTAGCTCATCGATGAGATCCTCGATTCGTGCCGTTGCTATCGGATCCAGCGCCGAACACGGCTCGTCCATCAGTATCACTTCCGGCCCAACGGCGATCGTTCTCGCGATACATAGGCGCTGCTGCTGACCGCCGGACAGTCCTGTACCGGGCGCTTCCAGTCGATTCTTGACTTCGGACCACAGACCGGCCCGCTCGAGACTCGTTTGCACGATCTTATCGAGTTCAACTCGATCGGTCGCAAGACCGTGGATACGCGGACCATAGGCGACATTGTCGTAAATCGACTTGGGAAACGGGTTCGGCTTCTGAAACACAATGCCGACGCGTGCGCGCAGCATGACTACGTCCATACTGCGGCTGTAGATATCTTCACCGTCGAGCGAGATCTTACCTGTCACTCTGGCGGTATCGATCGTGTCATTCATCCGGTTCAGGCAACGAATGAATGTCGATTTGCCACAACCCGAAGGTCCGATCAACGAGATGACTTCGTTCAGACCGATATCGAGACTGACATTTTGCAGCGCGTGGTTGTCATCGTAGAACACGTTTACGTCGCGCGCTTTCATGACGGTTTTTGCCGCCGTGATATCGCCGATGGTCGCGCTCGTCTCTTCGACAACCGACATCTGCAATGTTGGCTTTGATTCCGTACTGGACGGTTTCGTTGGCGTGGCTTCTGACACGGTCTGGTTTTTATTCATTGCCGAATTCACAGTCTAACTCAAGCAGTCTCGAAATCACGTTACCAGCGACGCTCGAAGTGCCTTCGAAGGAGAATCGCCGCAGTATTCATTACCAACAGAAATAGCAGCAGGACGAGAATTGCCGCCGAAGTCCGCTCTACGAACGCGCGCTCGGGACTATCTGCCCACAAATAGACCTGAACGGGCAACGCCGTCGACGGGTCCAGCGGAGAGCCAGGCACGTCAACGATAAACGCGACCATTCCGATCATCAGAAGCGGTGCGGATTCTCCGAGCGCTCTCGCCATTCCAATAATCGTTCCCGTCAGCATTCCGGGCATGGCAAGGGGAAGTACATGGTGAATGACCATCTGCATTCGCGATGCGCCGACGCCGAGCGCCGCCTCTCTAATCGACGGCGGAACCGCGGCTAACGAAGCGCGTGCCGCGATGATGATGACCGGCAACGTCATGAGTGTGAGAACCAATCCACCGACGAGAGGCGCCGAACGCGGCAGGCCGAACAAATTAATAAATAGCGCCAGACCGAGCAGCCCAAAAACAATCGAGGGAACCGCAGCCAGGTTATTGATATTGACTTCGATCAGATCCGTCCATTTGTTTCGTGGAGCGAACTCCTCGAGATAGATTGCCGTGCCGACGCCTAAGGGAAACGACAACGCCAGCGTAACGAGCAGCATAAAGAACGAGCCCACGGTCGCACTCCATACGCCGGCTAGCTCAGGATCACGAGAATCTCCGGCACCGAAAAAGCGCCGGTTGAATTGAAGCTCAATGCGTCCGGCTGCTGTCAGTTCGTCGATCCAGCCGAGCTGCGCATCCGTGGTCCTCCTGACCTGCGGCGGGTCTTCCCGATTGAAATGCCCTTTCATGAGCATATCGACATCGTCATCGGCCACGAGCCAAATAGACGCCTGTCGCTCAACCAGCGTCGGGTCCTCGAGAATTCTATCGCGCAGATCGTAAGTTCCTCCCGCGCTGACGAGAGCGAACAGGTCTCTGAGCTCCGCCCGGGCCGAGACTTCAGGGAACATCTCGCGCAATGAGTTTCGGACAAGCCCCAGATAGTTCGCGGAAGCTAGCGCTTCGTCAGTGACCTCCTCCGCATTGGCTATACCGAGCCCGGTGAAATCTATGTCGAGACGAATCTGAGTCTGCTGAAATGCGGAGTGACCGTTACTGACGAGCGTATAGAAGAAAAAACCCAGAAAGAGAAGCCCGACAGAGAGAGCAGCTAATCCTGTTAAACGAAACAAACGTTCACGCTGGTAGCGTCTCGCAAGTCCGGCCGAAACCGTCGAGCGGAGCGAAGCTCGTGAATCGGCGCTATTCATACTGTTCCCTGTAGCGGCGAACAATTCGCTGCGCGATCACGTTAAGCAGCAAAGTCGTGAGGAAAAGCACAAGACCGAGCGCAAAAGCCGCGAGGGTCTTCGGGCTATTGAACTCCTGGTCGCCGACTAGCAGTGTGACGATCTGCACCGTAACCGTCGTCACTGCTTCGAAAGGATTCGCGGTCAGATTCGCGGCAAGGCCGGCAGCCATGACGACAATCATCGTCTCACCGATCGCGCGTGAGACAGCCAACAACACTCCACCGACGATACCCGGTAGAGCCGCAGGCAGAACAACGCGGCGAATCGTTTCCGATTGCGTCGCGCCGAGCCCGAATGATCCCTCACGCAGCGCATGCGGAACCGCACTGATCGCGTCGTCCGAAAGCGAGGAAACAAATGGAATGATCATGATGCCCATCACCAGCCCCGCACCGAGGGCACTCTCGGACGCGACTCCGAGACCGATAGCTTCGCCCAACTGTCGCAGCATCGGACCGACGGTCAGTGCCGCGAAGTACCCATATACAACTGTCGGGATACCGGCTAATACCTCGAGCATCGGCTTCGCGTAGGTCCGTACCCGAGTTCCGGCGTACTCGGAAAGGTAGATCGCCGACATGAGTCCCACGGGTACGGCAACGAGCATCGCGATCCCCGAAATCAGAATGGTCCCGGTGAACAACGGAATCGCGCCGAATGCGCCCGAAGAACCCACCTGGTCGGCACGAATCGCAGTCTGTGGGCTCCAAGACAGTCCAAAGAGGAACTCGAAAATCGAGACCTGCTGAAAGAAACGCATCGCTTCGAAAAGTACGGACAGGAAAATCCCGATAGTCGTAAAAATGGCGATGGTTGACGCACCCAGCAGCAGAAATTCGAAAGTCCGCTCGACGCGATTTCGCGCTCGGAAACCAGGACTTACGCGTCGAATCGCTGCGCCGAAAGCCGCGAGCCCGATTACTAGCACACAAACCGAAAGCGCGGCGCGGCTGATTCTCTGCAGCTCGGAATAGCGTTCAGCGCCCGCGATGATCTCTTCGCCAGGCTCTCCGGCGACGATATTTCCTTCCACGAGATTACGAATATCGTTGAGGATCAACCCTCGCTCCGCCTCAGGCAGGGTTTGCATCTCGGCGGGGAGCGACTCGAGAACCTGGCCACGAATAAACACCGGCTCAAGCGTCTGCCAGAGCGCAAACAGCGCGAGCGCCGGCAGCACACACCAAAGCGCCACGTAACCGCCGTAATAACCCGGAAGCGAGTGGAATTTGCGGCCAGCGCCGCCCGCAATCGCCCGGTTTCGGCCGATTGAGAACGCGACGAAAGCCAGTCCCGCGAGTACCAGAAGAAGAGTCGACGATGTCACGAGACTGGGTAGTTGTCTAAGCGGTCCGCTTAATCGCTAGCCATCAATTCGAGATTTTCCAGGCTCTGGACGGCTGCGAGTACTTCGCTGCGTTCGGCATCAGAAAGCGGAATCAATCCTCTGTCGGATAGATACCCGAACTCTCCCCAGGCCGCATCGCTCGTAAACTCCGAGAGAAATTCTTCTATTCCCGGAATCACGCCAACATGCGCCTTCTTCACGTAGATATAAAGAGGACGAGAAACCGGATAGCTGCCATCGGCGATAGCTTCGAACTCAGGCGCCTGACCATCGATAAAAGAACCTTGCACCTTGTCGTAGTTCTGATCGAGGAAGCTGTAGCCGAAGATTCCGAGTGCGTCCGGATTGGCTTCGAGTTTTTGCACGATAAGGTTGTCGTTTTCGCCTGCCTCAATGAATCGTCCGTCCTCACGAATTGTTTGGCACGCGACCTGTCGATCATCATCGCCGAGCGCCGCGATTGCGGGGAATGCAGCGCAACCCGTGTCCATCACGAGTTCAACGAAAGCATCGCGCGTACCTGAGGTTGGCGGCGGACCAAGTACCTCGATCGTCGTCGCAGGGAGGCTCGCGTCGATATCGGCCCAGGTGTTGTAGGGATTCGCGATCAGCGAGTTGCCGCCGTTCGGATCCGACACTTGCTTGGCCAGCGCGAGATATATCTGCTGACGAGTCAGGCTATAGCGTTCTGCTGTCAGGGCGTTAGCCAGAACGATACCGTCATATCCGACTTTGACTTCGACTATTTCCGCGACGCCGTTGCCATGACACTCCGAAACCTCCGACGCCTTTATCCGGCGTGAAGAATTTGTGATGTCGGGAAACTGAACGCCGATACCGCCGCAGAACAAGCGCAGGCCTCCGCCCGAACCGGTCGATTCGATCGTTGGCGTCTTGAACCGAGTAGAGCGGCCGAAGTTCTCTGCAACCACGGTCGCGAACGGGTATACCGTCGACGATCCCACAATGCTAACGTAATCGCGAGTACCCTGGGCGATCGAGTTGGAGACAACTCCGAGAAAAAGTGTCGCGGCTAAGGCAACCGCAGTGCGGATACCACCTGCACGGGCCGATGCGACAAGACGAAGCTGAGTTAGCATGGAGACTCCTTCAATATTGATCTGGCTGATGCGAATACCAAGTTGGCCTTCGCCCGAAGCGGGGCGAGCGAGTTAGCTTGCTCCCTGACGATAGACTCCGAATGTTAAGGATTTATGTCAGTCTGCGCTCGGCCTGTCGCAGATTTCGTGCTCTGAAGATGTACTTCTATACTATTTATCAATAGCTTACGGTTTCTTTTGAATGTTATGACTGCAGAATTATCTATGGACGCTTTAGCGCTGGCTCTCGAACTCATTCGTCGCCCCTCGATTTCGCCCGACGATCAGGGTTGTCAGGCCGAAATCAGCAGCCGACTATCCGCTTCGGGATTCGACGTCGAGGACCTTCCATTCGGTGACGTCAAGAACCTTTGGGCGCGCCACGGCAAATCAGATCCCGTCTTGTGTTTCGCCGGTCACACGGACGTCGTTCCGCCAGGTCCGGAAGACCAGTGGCTCACTGATCCCTTCGCGGCCGAGATTCGTGATGGTCAGCTAATTGCTCGCGGCGCCGCCGACATGAAGGCGAGCCTGGCCGCGATGATCACCGCAGCAGAGAAATTCATCGTTGCCAATCCCGATCACGCCGGCAGCATCGCGTTTCTGATCACCAGTGATGAAGAAGGACCGGCGGAAGACGGGACTGCAAAAGTGATGGAAGCGCTCGCAGCACGCGGCGAAACTATCGACTGGTGCGTCGTAGGAGAACCGTCAAGCGCAGCGCAGCTCGGCGATACCGTGCGCGTCGGACGACGCGGCAGCCTCTCGGGAATCATGTCGCTGCGAGGTATCCAGGGGCATGTCGCATACCCGACCGAGTCCGTAAATCCGATGCACAAAATCGCAGAGTTCATTTCTGCGATGACATCCACTCCTCTCGATCAAGGCAACGAATTCTTTCCTCCGTCGAGCTTTCAGATGGTTTACATTCATTGCGATGCGAACGCTCCGAATGTGGTTCCCGGCGAACTGAGCTGCCGCTTCAACATTCGCTACAACACGGAATGGACGCGAGACACCCTGTCCGGGCACATCGAACAGAAGCTAAATGATCTGGGCCTCGATTTTGATGTCGACTGGCGACTCGCCGGAGAGCCTTTCCTTACCGAGCCCGGGAAGTTGACTGACGCCGTTTCGGCGGCCGTAAAAGAAGAAACCGGACTCGATACGGAACTATCTACGAGCGGCGGAACCTCTGATGGCCGTTACATCTCTCCATACGGCGTCGACGTCGTCGAGGTCGGGCCGATCAATGCGACCATCCACAAAGTGAATGAAACTCTCGACATCGAGGACGTACCGAGACTCGAGCGGATCTACTACCGAATAGCCGAGCTTCTGCTCGGGAACGGCTCTAGCTCTGACTAAGCCTGTTCCAGTTTGTAGCGATGATTAGCGCCGCCAACGCGACGAACCAGACAAGAACCCATGCTGGCATGCTCAACCCGAGGAAAGACCAGTTCACCTCGGCGCATTCACCGGAACCCGTGAACACCATCTCGAGCGCATCCATGAGCGGGAACGCGTCGAGCATGTAATCGAGCCCCGGGCCGCAACTCGGAACCTCGTCGGGTGGAAGATTCTGCAAGCGAACATGCCATCCCGAGATACCCGCGCCCACCGCCGCGGCCAGCGTACCGACGACCGCATAGACTCTCGCCCCGGCTCCGGTTGGGCTGTGCAAGCCAGCGACTAGAAAAACGACACCGACCGCCATGATGGCCACGCGTTGAAAAATACACAGTGGGCAGGCTTCGAGGCCTAGCACGTGCTGCGAGAACAGTGCATAGGCCATCAGAGCCACGACGATCCCGAACCCGAACAGATTCAACCAACGTCTCTGTGCACGCGACGAAATCAAGACTCGCTTTCCTGACGTTCGCTGGCCTGAGCGACCTCCGCTTCAACATCCTCAAGCGTTGTATGCCGAATATCCTTTCCATGCACCATGAAGATCACGTACTCGCAGATATTCTTCGCATGATCGCCAATGCGCTCCAACGCCCTCGCGGTCCAGGTGAGATCCATGACACGAGATATCGCTCGAGGATCCTCCATCATGAAAGTAATACTCTGTCGATAGATGGTCTCGTATTCGTCATCGACTTCCTCGTCGGCCTTGACCACCGCTAGCGCTCCCTCTACGTCGAGTCGCGCGAACGCGTTGAGCGCGTCGTGGACCATCTGCTTCACCAGTCGAGCGAGATTCCTCAGCTCGCGATAGTTCGATTTCGGCCGCTCGAGCTCGGCCAGGTGCGCAGCCAACGCGCCTATCTTTTCGGCCTCGTCGCCGATTCGCTCGAGATCCGTGATGGTCTTGATAATGGCGAGGATCAGACGCAAATCACCCGCCGTGGGGGCACGCGTCGCGAGTATGTGGCTACATTGCTCGTCGATCGAGACCTCGAGCCTATTGACGCGGACGTCCTCTCGGGCAACCGAGAGTCCCATCTCGCTATCGGCATCGGACAGCGCGGTCAACGCCCGATCGAGTTGTTCTTCAACCAATCCGCCCATATTGAGGACGGAATTGCGAACTTGCTCCAGATCCTCATTAAAGCGTCGCGAGATGTGTTGTCCGAGATCTTCGACTTCCATGACGTTGATTATACGGCGGCGCGCGCAGCTCCGCCGCGTGTTGCTATTCGTTTCTCGGGGAAGTGGCAACTGAAGCGGCTCCCCTCGCCGACAGTACTCTCGACTTTCAGAGTGGCGCCGTGGCGTTGAAGCGCGTGCTTCACGATCGCCAGACCCAGGCCGGTTCCACCCAGTTCTCGCGACCGTCCTGTATCGACACGGAAAAACCGCTCGGTAATTCGCGGTATCTGCTCCTCGGGAATCCCGATGCCGGTATCGCTGACCGAAAGCACGGCACCGCCGTTATCGGTCTCCCACGAAACCACGATTTCTCCATCGGGCGGCGTAAATCGAACTGCGTTGCTGATCAGATTGTATGCGACGGAGTAGAGCTCCGGCTCGCTACCGAGTAATCCGGCATCGGTCGACAGGTCGAGTCTCAGAGATGGGGAATTCTCACGACTCTCGAATTCACGACGCATATCCTCCAATAAGCTCGAAGTGCTGATGAACTCGTACTCGGCTTCGCTGCCCGCAGACTCCATTCGCGTCAGCTCGATGAGCTCCTCTAGCAACTTAGTCATCCGGGCTACCTGCCGCTGCATCTCTTCGATCGGCGCAGCCCATCCCTCGGGAATCTCTTTCTCGTCGGATAGCCCGTCGAGATAGCCGCCAATAACCGTCAGCGGAGAACGCAATTCGTGAGATGCATTGGCGACGAAATCCCGTCTCATCCGTTCGAGCATTTGCTGCCGCGTTACGTCACGAATAATGGCCATGCGTTGTTCAACGCCGTAAGGAATAATCTGAACGGCAAGCTGACCGCCGTCATCGATCGGCGACGGGATCAAGACGGGCTCGCCTGTCGGATTCTCGAGGTATCCGACGAAATCCGGATGCCTCAGAAGATTATCAATACGCTGGTTGCGATCTCTCGTAGGATCCAGCCCCAATAATCGAGTAGCAGCCGGATTGAACCACTGAATCTCTGATTCCGCGTTCAGGATGATTCCGGCGTCAGACAGAGCATCCGTCGATTGCCGAACCTCGCGCAGCAGCCGATGGTACTTCTTCTTGCGCCCCCGCAATTTCATCCTCAACGTATTGACGCGCGAGAAGATCTCAGGCCACAGTCCGCGCGTCTCGAAGATTCGAATCGTCTTCCCGCGCTCGAGTGCACGGTCGAGACGGTAAAGCCGACGTAGCGTCGCCGCGAGATAAAGTGAGACTGCGGCCAGCAAGCCAAGAATCGGGTTGCCTATCCACAGGCCGAACAAGAGTCCTAGCGCCAGAAACGCCGCCAGTAAACCCAGTTGCGATACCCAACGTTTCGGCAACTCAAGCCTCGCGAGGTGAGAAACGGTAGCCCGCGCCGCGGACTGTTTGTATCAGCTTATCGTACTCGAATTCCGTAAGAGCTTTGCGGAGACGACGAATATGAACGTCGACGGTTCGTTCCTCGACGTAGACGTTGCCACCCCAGATACGATCAAGCAGCTGCGAGCGCGAGTACACCCGGTCCGGATGACGCATGAAGAAGTCGAGCAACCGATACTCGGTCGGACCCAGCGAAATCTCAGCGTCGCCAATCATCACGCGATGGCTGGCAGGATCGAGTTTCAGTTCTCCCGCGACCAGGACATCGTCGCGCCCGCCCGGCGTCCGGCGCAGCAGCGCTTTAATTCTGGCTTCCAGCTCTCGTGGCGAGAACGGCTTCGTGACGTAATCGTCCGCGCCTCCATCCAGCCCGGAAACTCGATCGTCCTCTTCGGCTCTGGCAGTTAACATAATGACTGGAATATCACGGGTTTGCGGATTTCTTTTCAGCTGTCGGGTTAGCTCGAGCCCGCTGACGTCCGGCAGCATCCAGTCCATGAGGACCACATCGGGGTGCCGATCGATGATGGCGGCACGCGCCTCATAACCATTAATCGCGGGCTGGACGTCATATCCCGCGCGCCCGAGATTGAACATCAGCATGTCGCGTATCGCGACCTCGTCTTCGACCACCAATATCGTCTTTGTAGCCACGAGCCTACCCGGTTAAAGAACGACTCAATTACATCCCGAGATTATTACAGTTTGATTACCCGACCGCGCAAAATCAGCGCTGCGCTCGCCAGGCGCCTTCACCGCGGAGGTAGACGGGCGCCGCCTCAGTCGCCGCAACACCCCGTCCGGCCTCGAGATCGGCCAAGGCCTGCGGAAGCAGATCTGCCGCCGTCGGAGCCATATCGGGGTCGATTCGGTCCGCACCTTCGGTAACGCCGGCGAGCTCGTCGGGAAAACGCACGAATGCGCTGCCAAGGCAAGCGAAGCCGTTAGATCCGGTCCATGCGACAGCATCCGGGGACGACAGCCTCTCAGCGCCGATCGCGCTCGCCAGACCGTCCTGAAGCTCGAATTCGCACCAGAACACTTCTCCCATGCGCGCGTCGACAGCGACGAGCGAACGCTCGACACCGTCTATACGCCAGGCCTGCTGCGCGGTGGTGGCGAGGCTCGACACCGGGAGCAGAGTCGTAGACGTGGCAAGGCCGACACCCTGCGCAACGGCTGTCGCGACTCGCACGCCGGTGAACGACCCGGGCCCGCGGCCGAAAGTAATACCGTCGAGATCCGATGACTCGAGCCCGGAAGCCGACAGCAGCTCGTCAATCAGAGGCAGAATCCTGACGGTCTGCTCTCGCGGCGTCGCAATCGCGGATTCCGCCAGTCGCTCGCCCGCGAGCACCGCGACAGATCCGATGTCGCTCGAAGTCTCGATCGCCAGCAGATTCGTCAAAGCCGTGCTTCCCGTCCGGTCTTAGAAACGGGTTTTAGATCGATAGCGAAAGCCAGCGCCTCGTCCGCGTCGTCGACGATCGGTATTGGCGGAAGGCTGTCGATCAGATAGCGTCCGTACCCACGTGTCCTGAGCCGCGGATCGCAGAGCACGACGAGACCGCGGTCATCGAAATCGCGGATGAGCCGGCCAACACCTTGTTTGAGCGCAAGCGCGGCCTGCGGTAGCTGGAATTGATTAAAGGGGTCTCCGCCACTCTGCCGTATCGCATCGATTCGAGCCTTGATCAACGGATCGCCGGGCGACGCGAACGGCAGCTTGTCGATCGCGACGAGGCGCAACGCCGCGCCCTTGACGTCGACACCTTGCCAGAAGCTCGCGGTACCCAGCAGGATCGCGTCGCCGGCGTCACGAAATCGCTCGAGCAATTCGCTGCGCGGGCCCTCCCCCTGGACTAACAACGGCCCGGGAAGATCGCGTGAAGCCAGTAGCCCCTGCGCATCGCGCAATGCCCGATAACTGGTAAACAGAATGAACGCCCCTCCTCCCGTGGCGTCGATCAGCGGCATGACTTCAGCCAGCATGCGAGGAACGAAATCGGGATCGGCGGGCTGCGGCAGATCGTAAGGCAGATACAGTCGGGCATTGTTCGCGAAATCGAATGGACTGGGTAAAACCCGCGTTTGCGGATCGACGAGACCGGCTCGATCGACGAAGTGCGAAAAGTCATCGCCCACAGCCAGCGTTGCCGAAGCGAAGATCCAGGTTCCACCGTGGGCTTCGATCTTCGATCCGAGTTCGGCTCCCGTATCGAGCGGCGTCCAGTGCACGATGACGCTACGCGCCGACACGTCGACCCAACGCAGGCCACGTGGATCCGCATCCCGAAGTGCGCTTACGCGCGCAGCCCCGTCTCGGCAACGTTCCGAGCACGTTCGAAGTCCCGGGCTGATCTCAACTGCGGGTTCGAGCGCAGCGCCGAGCGCGTCGAGACAGTCCGTCCACTCGGAGACCGCTTCCTCCAGACTTGTCGGGCACTCGTCCCAGGGAATTCGGCCGGCCGCGTTTCCGGCGGCCAGACGCGCATCGTTTG
>CAJIBS010000104.1_pt1 | contig 31063 bp, 33 predicted proteins | sample 9199411 | NCBI WGS metagenome assembly CAJIBS01 (sample SAMEA7708312, study PRJEB35096) | sediment metagenome | biome: marine neritic benthic zone biome [ENVO:01000025]; feature: sediment [ENVO:00002007]; material: shallow marine sediment [ENVO:03000034] sea grass bed [ENVO_01000059] ... | reverse complement strand
CTCTGTCTCTGTTGTGAGATGGAGGTCGCCCGAACCGGCGAAGTCACGCGGTCTCGCTTCTATGACGGCGTGATGCGCTCGGCGGCGCGGTTAACCTACGTGCAAGCTGCTGACATCCTGGAAGGTAAGTCCAGACGAACCCAGGCATCGCTGAGGGACCGCCTCGGAGCCCTGAGGGAGGTTTACCGAGCGTTCGAGAAGCGCAAGCGTCGCCGCGGTGCACTCGAGTTCGATCTACCGCAAACCAGGATCGAACTCGATGATCGAGGACGGGTAAGCGATGTTCGCGTTGTCGAACGATTAGTGACACATAGAATCATCGAGGAGTGCATGATCGCGGCCAATGTCGAGGCGGCGAAGCGCATAAGAAAAGCCCGTATTCCCGGCTTGTACCGAGTGCACGACGGTCCGGATCCGGACAAGATCGATGAACTCGTCTTGTTCCTTCAGGGGCTCGGTATCAAGTTATCCTCGCCAAAGGACGTCCGTCCGCGCGATCTCAGTAAAGTCATCGAGAAAGCGGCCGGGCGCCCAGAGGCGGAACTCATAGAAGCCGTTATCCTTCGATGTATGAGTCGCGCGCACTACCAGCCACGCAATGTCGGCCATTTCGGATTGGCGCTGCCGAGCTACGCTCACTTCACATCACCGATCCGGCGATATCCCGATCTACTGGTGCATCGAGCGATTAAGCATCTGCTGCGCCACGGTCGGACCAAAGGATTTCGCTACGCATTGCCGGAGATGGAGCAACTTGGCCAGCATTGTTCGAGAACGGAGCGTCGTGCTGACGAAGCAGTGTGGCAGGTGGAGGAGCGACTGAAGTGCCAATATCTCCAGGACCATGTGGGTGACGAATTCGACGTCTTTGTAACGAGCGTGGCGCCGTTCGGTTTGTTTGTGCGAATGCCCAAGCTCCAGATTGATGGGCTTGTCCACGTTACGGCACTACCCGGGGACTATTACCATCCTTCAGCCGGCGGAACTGAGCTGAAGGGAGAACAAACCGGCGCAACGTTCCGGCTGCTGGACGAATTGCGTGTTACGCTCGTTAAGGTCGACCCCGAAGAACGTAAACTCGATTTCGTTCCTGTTGGGGCGGATCAGGACTCGTCACCGAGGAAAAGAAGCGGGCGCCGTGGCCGGACCGTCAAAAGGTAGAAAGCCTCATTCGATCTACGGTATTCACGCCGTTCGGGCGCTCCTGGACAAGAGACCCTCTGCGATCCTGAGTGCAAAGCTGCTGCGTGGATCCTCCGCAGGCAATCTCCCACAGCTTGCCAGAGTTCTCGAGAATCTAGGGGTTCCGATTGAGCGCATTTCACGCTCAGATTTAGATCGGCTTGCGGATGGCGGGACGCATCAGGGAATCGTCGTTCAAACGAGAGGGCTCGAAGAGATCGGTATCCGCGAGCTCGAGGAACTCGTACTCGATCGCGGCAAAGCATTCCGCGGCCTGTTACTCGACGGTGTCCAGGATCCGAGAAATCTTGGCGCCTGCCTTCGAACGGCGGATGCGGCTGGCATGGATGCCGTCATCGTCCCGAAGAACAGGGCGGCAAAATTAACGCCAGTTGCCTTGAAAGCAGCGACGGGAGCCGCCGAGACTGTTCGCCTGGCACGGGTTCCGAATATCGCTGCCGCTCTGCATTGGCTCAAGGAAGCCGGTGTCTGGGTTGTCGGGACGGCAGCGGATGCCCAGCGCTCGATCTATGACTCGCGGTTGGAAGCTCCGGTCATCGTGGCGGTCGGCGGCGAAGGGCGCGGGCTCAGGCGACTAACCCGGGAGTCCTGCGATGAACTCGTCGCGATCCCGATGCACGGCGCGGTCGCGAGCCTGAACGTGTCGGTCGCTGCCGGGGTGGTGCTGTTCGAGCTCAACCGGCAGATATCGGCCCGAAAACCAACCCGATAGCGCTTGAGCCTGCGGGGCCCGTCGCGTAGGATTGCGCGCTCGAACAATGAGTTACTCCTTGCCTCACCGGAAATACCGGGAGGCTTTAATCCGAAGGGAGCCGATAGTGAGACACTACGAAGTCGTGTTTCTGGTCCATCCTGACCAGAGCGAACAAGTCCCCGCGATGCTCGAGCGCTACCGACGCATGATCGAAGGCGCCGAGGGACAGATCCATCGTGAGGAGGACTGGGGCCGACGGCAGCTCTCGCATGCCATCAACAAAGTCCATAAGGCGCATTATCTGATGTTCAATCTCGAGTGCAGCAAACCCGCGCTCGACGAACTCGTTGGCGCATTTCGTTTCAACGATGCTGTTCTGCGCTACCTCGTCATCAAGCGCGACAAAGCGATTACTGAGGCGTCGTTCATGGCGAAGGCGAGGGAGGAAGAGAAGGCTAAGGAAGCGCAGGCAGCGGCCGCAGAAGAGGCGCGTGCTAAAGCCGCGGAAGAGGCTCGCGCTAAGGCGGCAGAAGAAGCTAAAGCGGCCGAAGCGAAAGCGGCCGAAGAGGCAGCGGCCGAAGAGGAAGCGGCCGAAGAGGAAGCGGCCGAAGAGGAAGGGGCCGAAGAGGAAGGGGCAGCCAGCGACAGCGAAGAGGCTGCGGAAGCTGATGCTTCGGCTTCGGAATCCGACGAAGCCTCTAGCAAGGATGCGGAGACCGCAGCGGAGCCTGCCGAAGACGCTGGGGACGAAGAGCCGGCAAGTTCGGATAGCAGCGAAGAGAAAGCCGCCGATGATGCTGAATCCGACGCGAACAAAGAGGAGAGTTAGAGATGGCGAGATACTTCAGGCGTAAGAAGTTCTGTCGCTTCACGGCAGAAGGCGTCGAGGAAATTGACTACAAGGATTTGGCGACGCTCAAAGCTTACGTCACAGAGACAGGCAAGATCGTCCCCAGCCGAATTACGGGAACGCGCGCGAACTATCAGCGTCAGCTGGCAACGGCCATCAAACGAGCAAGATATCTGGCGCTACTTCCGTATACGGATCAGCACTAGCCGAGGCGTTCCGCACCGCGGATCGCGCCTGATGAAGGTGTTCGCACAGTGGGTGTTGCAGCGACGCTATCGCTTGATTCTCGTAGCAATCGCAACTGCACCGATACTTCCTGTCGTTACGATGGCTTTAATGACGCTGGAGACCATTCGTCGTGGTGGACTGCAAGGCGTCTACAGCGCGGCCGCCGGGATTGGAGGTGTGCTACTTCTCGGCATCGCCGCGAACAGCGACATCAATTCTATGGCCATGCTCGCGGCGATCACGTTTGGCGCAGGAGTCGCGTTGGGAGTGATAGTCCGTTGGGCAAATTCGTTGGCGTTGGCTTTTCAGGGAAGCTTACTGCTTTGCGTCATCGCCGTTATTGGTGCGTTGCTACTCTGGCCCGATCCAGGATCTCTGATAGGAGCGACTATCGATGAGTTTGTCGGGGTGCTTCGAGAGAACAACGCAACGGAACAACAGATCGCGGTAATCCGCGGATGGAGCAGCTTGCTATTTGGATTGTTGGGCGCATTTGCGTTCGCGCAACTGGCTGCAGCTCTGCTGTTGGGGTACTGGTTAAATTCGCTCGACGGAGCAGAAGGTAGTTTCGGTCGAGAATTTCGTGAATTGAAGTTAGGGCGAGTGCTCGGAATTCCGGCGACCTTGTTGATGGCCAGTTATCTGGTCTTGGATGTAGCGCTAGTTCAGAACCTGTTTCTTCTGGTGCTACTCGGATTCTGGTTTCAGGGGTTGGCCGTAACTCACGCATGGGCAAAAGTGAGGCGCTGGCATCCGGCAATTCTGGGAATCGCGTACGTTTTATTGGTAACGCCACTAACCGGGCTGGTCATATTAGCGATGGGCTCAGTCGGGTTAGTGGATAATTGGTTCGATCTGCGGGCTCCGCTTCGTGCGGTTGCGTGACAGGAGTGATGAGACATGGAAATCATACTGTTAGAAAAAATTGATAACGTCGGCAGCATTGGCGATAAGGTCAGTGTTAAGCCGGGTTACGCGAGGAACTATCTGATTCCTCAAGGGAAAGCGACGCTCGCTACGGCGGAGAATATCGCCAAATTTGAAGCGCGACGCGCCGAGATCGAAGCCAAGGCACATACGGAACTCGAAGCCGCTCAGGCGCGCGCCGGGAAACTCGAAGGCCAGATCGTCAGGGTAACTGCCAACGCCGGTCCGGAAGGAAAGCTTTTCGGTTCGGTTGGCACGCCAGATGTCGCTGAAGCGTGCGAAGCGCTTGGATTCGAAGTAGAGAGAAGCGAGGTCCGCCTTCCGGACGGGCCGCTACGCCTCGTTGGCGAGCATCAGATAGAGCTTCATCTGCATGCGGACGTCAACGTTTCTCTTACAGTTGTGGTTGAGGGCCAAGAAGGCGCTGTTTGGGTCGATCCGGAAGCGCAAGATGAAGCCGATGCGGCTTCTGAAGAAGCTGGCGATAGCGGTGAAGACATCGCAGAGGACACCGAAAACGACTAGGGTTAACGCTCGACGCGTTGTGCTAAGCTCGTAGAAAATCACGCTGGTATCAATGGTCGAAGCATTCGCAACGAATAATCTGTCATCCGCAGCCTCGGATGCGTTGCGAGTACCGCCTCACTCGACGGAAGCGGAGCAATCATTGCTTGGCGGACTCATGCTCGATCAAAGGGCGTGGGACCAGGTCGCTGACGTTGTATCTGCCGACGACTTCTATCGTCATGATCATCAGTTGATCTTCGCGACAATCGGTAAATTGGCGGAGCTGGATCGGCCACCAGATGCAGTTACGGTCGGCGAGCAGCTCGACCGAGAAGGCGAACTCACCGCAGCCGGCGGTATCGACTATCTCGCTCAGCTCGTGCACAACACCGCAAGCGCAGCCAATATTCGCGCGTACGGTCAGATAATCAGGCAGCATGCGATGCTGCGCGATCTGATCCAGATCGGCGGCGACATTGCGGCGAGCGCTCACGATAGCGAAGGTCGTCCGGTTGACGAACTTGTCGATCTTGCGGAGCAGAAAGTCTTCGATATCGCAGACCGCGGTCAACGCAGAGGGCAGGGGTTCCGACCGCTCAAGGATGTCGTATCAGACTCGATCGACCGTCTCGACAAGCTCAGCCGAACGGAAGGCGACATTACGGGGATCCCCACCGGTTACGCGGACATGGATGACATGACGGCAGGACTCCAACGCGGCGACCTCATCGTCGTCGCGGGGCGACCGTCAATGGGAAAGACGTCGCTGGCGATCAACATCGCTGAGAACGCCTCGATCGGGCACGAGATACCGACAGCGATCTTCAGTATGGAAATGTCGGCGGAGCAGCTGAGCTTCCGCATGATCAGCTCCATCGGGCGTGTCAATCAATCGCGCCTTCGCACCGGTAGCCTGTCGGAGGACGACTGGCCGCGTATCAACTCCGCCGTGTCGATGATGTCGAACGCGCCGATCTTTATCGACGACACGCCAGCTTTGTCACCGACTGAAATTCGAGCCCGCGCCCGCAGGCTGAAACGGCGCCACAATCTGGGCCTGATCGTGGTCGATTACCTGCAGCTCATGCAGGTGGCGGGAACGAAAGAGAATCGAGCGACTGAGATCTCCGAGATTTCGCGTGCTCTCAAGGCGCTTGCAAAGGAGATAGATGTACCTGTTATTGCGATATCCCAGCTAAACCGCAGTGTGGAGCAGCGTCAGGACAAGCGGCCGGTCATGTCGGACCTGCGCGAATCAGGAGCGATCGAACAGGACGCCGACGTCATCGTATTCATCTTCAGAGAAGAGGTTTACGACAAAGAGACGCCGCGTAAGGGCATCGCCGATATCATTATCGGGAAGCAGCGTAACGGCCCTGTTGGTGAGTTTCGCCTGACGTTCATGGGCGAATTCACGAAGTTCGAAAACCTCGTTGCCGAAGCGTACGGCGAAGGCGTATTCAGCTAGCCGTCGCCCGCCGTCTCCACGGTCAGGACAAGAAAAAGCCCATTTTCACGCCCGCGAGTTCGATGACGTCATTGTCCTCGAGTTTGCGCGCCTGCGCGCCGATGTCCTGGCCGTTAACGAGCGGGAACTTGTCCGGCTCACCACTCTCCACATGCACGATGTAGAAACCCTCGGCCCGGCGTGTGATGGCCGCGACCTGGACAGCAGGACTCCCGAGTGTCGTGAGTGCCTTTTTGAGCTCGAGTTCGCGACCAGCGAACGTACCGGACAGAACCTGAAGCTTCGCGCTCGGTAGCATCGGGGCTCCCTGGGCCTCCCGAGATGGTGCAGCTGGCGACGGCGCGGGGGCTGCGGCCTCCGACTTCGCATAAGCGGGCTCCGGTGATTCCGTCGCAGGCTCGGCCGATGCCACGCTCGCTCTAGCGCTTGCGGCCGCCGGTGCTGCAACTTTCTCGATCTCCTCGGCCGCTTTCGCGATCTGCTCTTCCATTTGGCCGCTGGGTTCGATGACCATGGTCTTCTCGAACTCGTCTTCGCCCGCGACTTCGCCCTGGTCGTCTACATAGCGAAGCTGATGGTGACCAGCGGTGATAACGTCACCATGCTGAAGCGCATGTTTCTTAATCAACTTGCCGTTGACGTAGGTCCCGTTCGTGCTGTTCAAGTCCTCGAGAAACGAGTCGTTGAGGATATTGATGATGAGAGAGTGGTGCCCGCTAACCGCGGCGTTGTCTACACGTATGTCATTGTCCGGCAGCCGGCCAATGGTGTAGCGCTCTTTCGTCATGTTGTATTCAGCTAAGGTCTGACCATCTAAACTGAGAATCAATCGAGCCATTGTCGTGTTCCGATTATCCAAATAAATTGCGAATCTTGTGGAGCAACCCCGCCGAAGCCGGGAATGCGTCTGTTACGCGCACCAAAATAACGGAGATATTGTCGCGGCCTCCGTTGTCATTGCTGAGTCGAACCAATTGCTCACCTATTGTGGCAATATTATCGTTGAACGTACTGATTGTTAAGTGAATATCTTCGTCTTCTACCATATCGGGCAGGCCGTCGGAGCACAACAGATAATAGTCTCCCGGCTCAGCGTCGACCTCCTGGATCTCGACTTCCACATTCGGCTCGACACCGAGCGCGCGGGTGACATAGTTTCGATTCGTTGAGCGCTGGGCCTCTTCTTGCGAGTAGAAGCCCCGATCGACGAGCTCCTGCAGCAGAGAATGGTCCATCGTGATCTGCTCGAAGCGGTTACTTCGCATCCGATAGAGCCTGGAATCGCCGACGTGGGCGATCGAAACCCGGTTATCGTAGAACAGGCAGGCGACGAGCGTCGTGCCCATCCCCTCGCACTGAGGCTGTGATTGCGCAGTCTGATTGATAATCTTGTTGGCGCGCAGGACCGCGTCCCTGAGAACGATGGTCTGTCGCATGTAGCCGGTACCTGACTCGGTGTCCGCGCGATCCTCTCTTTCACAAGCCTCGCGCACTAAATCGAGTATCGTCTTGACGGCGATCCCGCTCGCAACTTCACCGGCGTTGTATCCGCCCATGCCATCGGCGAGAACCCAGAGGCCGATGTCATCGATCGAACCGATGGAATCTTCGTTGTGATCCCGGACACGTCCCGTGTCCGTGAGTTCAACGTGCGAGAATTTTCCTTTTAGACGCATGGCCGGATCCGGTCTCCAGTCAGCCCTGTCCGCTCGTCGTGGTGATATCGAGCAGAGCATTCGCCATTTCAGCGCCTGAGTCGTAGCGGTCCGTCGCGTTTTTGGCCAGCGCCTTGTCGATGACGGCGTCAATGCCCCGCGGCAGGTCGGGCCGGATCGAAGAGATCGGTTCGTGGCAATCGTTGGCGATCGCGAACGTGAGCTCCGTCATGGAGCTTCCGCGAAAGGGCAGCTGGCCAGAAAGCAGCTGGTACAGGCTCACGCCCAACGCGAATAAGTCGGTGTGGCCGTTCACTTTTTCCCCTTGCAGCTGTTCGGGGGACATGAATGAAGGCGTTCCAAGTACGATTCCCGTGCGAGTACGACTGACATCCATGAGTCGTGCGATGCCAAAATCCATAAGTTTCAAAGCGTTCGTGCCCGAATCATACATAATATTGCCGGGCTTGATATCCCTGTGGACGATGTTATGTCTATGGGCGTAATCGAGCGCCTTGGCTGTTTTCGCGGCAATTGCGACCAGGAGCTCCGCCGGCAATAGCTTTCCGGGTTTGGTGAACTCACTGAAGTATGACAGGCTGGCGTTCGTCGCCGTGTGACCCAGAGCCGCTTTCAGAGCCTTGCTCGGCACGAATATCCGACTTGCATAGCCGTCTCGCCGCGGTGCTATCCTCGGTTTATGGCGAAGCCGAAGCGAATATTCACCTGCGACGGATGCGGTGCCCAGCATCTGAAGTGGCAAGGGCAGTGCCCGGATTGCGGTGCGTGGAACGCCCTTTCCGAGACTCGCGATGCCGGTGGCCGTGGCGGAAGTTCGAGAACGGTGCGGACGCGCTCGGAGATTACACGCCTCGATCAGATCGATGTCGCGGACGTTGAACGAATCGGGACCGGAGTGGCTGAGCTCGATCGGGTTCTCGGCGGTGGGCTAGTACCGGGATCGGTAGTGCTTATCGGCGGCGATCCCGGCATCGGAAAATCGACCCTGCTGTTGACGGCCGCCGCACGTATGAGCTCCGCCACGAGAGCATGCTATGTCACCGGGGAAGAATCGCTCGACCAGATCGGGTTGCGCGCGGAACGACTGGCCGTAAATGATGCTCCCGTCGAACTCATGGCCGAGACCAGTGTCGAAGCAATCCTCGACCAGATCGACACGCAACCGCCAGGCGTTCTTATCGTCGATTCTATTCAGACATTGTTCAGCGAGTCGATCGAGTCGGCGCCTGGGTCGGTTAGCCAGCTTCGCGAGAGCGCCGCGCAGCTCGTCCGATTCGCGAAACAGCGCGGCACCGCGACCGTACTTGTCGGGCATGTGACCAAAGAGGGGACTTTGGCGGGACCGAGAGTCCTCGAGCACATGGTCGACACCGTCTTGTACTTCGAGAGCGATGTCGGAAGCCGGTTTCGTATCGTTCGCTCGGTCAAGAATCGATTCGGTGCCGCGAATGAGCTCGGCTTTTTCGTGATGGGCGAGCAGGGTTTCAAAGAGGTCAAAAACCCGTCGGCGATATTTCTCGCTCGCCGTACGGAAGCGATCGCCGGCAGTACGACGCTTGTTACCCGGGAGAGCACGAGACCGTTGCTCGTCGAAGTGCAGGCTCTCGTCGACCACAATATCGGCAGTCATCCGCGCCGCGTCGCGCAAGGTCTCGAGGCGCAACGTCTCAATATGCTGCTGGCGATCCTGCATCGTCACTGCGAGATCGCCGTAGGCGATAACGATGTGTACGCCAACGTCGTCGGCGGCCTGCGAATTGCGGAAACCGCAGCGGATCTGCCAGTAACGCTGGCGCTGTTGTCTAGCTTCAGGGAGCGCCCCGTATCGGCCGATCTCGTAACATTCGGTGAGATCGGATTAACTGGCGAAGTGCGCCCTGTTCCATTCGGCGAAGAGCGCCTCGCGGAAGCCGCCAAGCATGGATTCACACGAGCGTTAATTCCGAAAGCCAATGCGCCACAAAGATCGATATCAGGCATGGAGATCGTCCCGGTTGAACGTCTGAGCCAGGCCCTCGAAGCTCTGTTTTGAAGAAATAACCGATCAGGCGCGGTTATCCGGATGAGGTTCGGAGCGAGAGCTAATAGGCCTCTGACAACGAATCTGGAATCGACACGCGGACTTTTTTGATCGCGTGTTCGGACGTATCCAGGATCTCGATGGGATAAAGCGCGATCGTTAGGTCCGTACCGATCTCCGGAATGGTCTCAAGCTTTTCGACAATCAGGCCATTCAGTGTTTTCGGTCCGTCCGTCGGTAAAGTCCAGTTCATGAGGCGATTGAGTTGCCTGATATTGGAACTCGCGTCAACGACGAAACTGTTATCAGTCTCTTTGGAGATCTCGGGGCCCGTCGGGCCCGGGTCGGTGCCGAATTCGCCGACGATCTCTCTAACGATGTCCTCCGTCGTCACGAGACCCTGTACGTCCCCGTATTCGTCGACGACCAGGGCAACGCGCTGTTTCTGTCGCTGAAAATTCGCGAGCTGTTTGGCCAGCGGTGTTCCTTCCGGAACGAAGTAAGGCTCGAATACTTTCTCCTTCAGGATGCTTTCGTTCAGCGTCCCGTTGGCCAGATCGTCATGGATCGCTCGGAGTCTAATGATCCCTACAATGTCGTCGATGTCACCGCGGTACACGGGTAGGCGGCTATAGCGAGTGTCGCGAATCAGCGCGAGGGTTTCTTCCCAGGGCTCATCGAGGTCGATCCCGGCGATGTCTTGTCGCGGCACCATGACGTCGTCGACGGCGACTTCTTCGAGGTCGAGTATGCCGAGCAGCATGCTTTGGTGATCCGCAGGTATCAGTACGCTCGCTTCTGCGACGACGGTTCTAAGTTCGGCCGAGCTTAATGCATGGCCACGCTCGGCGTCGGGAGGCACGCCAAGGAGTCGCAGCAGCCCATTGGCGATCAGATTGATCAGCCATACGAGCGGGTAGGCGAGCTTCATCAGCGGGAAGTAAATCAGTGCCGCGGGAAGGGCGAGCTTTGAAGGATTGCGCGCGGCGATGGTCTTCGGCGCGACTTCCGCGAAAATCAGTACGACGAAGGTCAGGATCAGCGTGCCCACGAAAATTGCGGCTTCGCCACCGAGGCGGATAGATATGACGGTTACAAGAGCCGCGGCCGCGAGATTGACGGCATTGTTGCCAAGAAGTATCAGGCCGATCAGGCGATCAGGCCGCTCGAGAAGAGTTTCCGTAAGTTTGGCTGTGCGCAGGCCAGACCTAGCCCGGTGTCGCAACCGGTAACGGTTGAGACGCATGAGGGCGGTTTCCGTGCTAGAGAAGAACGCCGAGAGAACGAGCAGAACGAAGAGTAAGGCGAATAATAAGCCTAGAGGAACGTCGTCACTCAAGTACTGTGACCCTCCTGTTACCAATGATGCGTCTAGATTGGCTGAACGTCAGAGCGAGTGTCAAGGATCTGGTGCTGCGATCTGACTATCGACCATTTTCGTCATGATCGGCCACATGCTAGGCTCTCGGCCTGCGATCACCGGATACTTCCCGCCGCGATGCTCCGAACCCTGACCGAAAGGCTGACGACAGCGCTGAAAGGCGTGACCGGGCGCGGGCGTATCACGGAAGAGAATATTCGCGACACCGTGCGTGATATTCGGATGGCGCTTCTCGAGGCCGACGTAGCACTGCCTGTTGCGAAAGCATTCGTAGCGCGCGTGCGAGAGAGGGCGCTGGGTGAGGAAGTCGCGCGGAGCCTCAACCCCGGTCAGTCGTTCATCAAGATCGTTCACGATGAACTCGTCGTCGTACTCGGAGGCGAAGGCAGTGAGATCGCGAGACAGGCCAATCCGACAGTAATCATGCTCGTCGGATTACAGGGCGCCGGCAAGACGACCACCGCCGCCAAACTCGGAAACCGGCTTGCAGGTAAGCGACGAGATGACGTTCTGCTCGTCAGCACGGACGTCCACAGGCCGGCAGCGAGAGAGCAGCTGGCCACCCTGGCGGACGATCTCGACCTCGCCTGTTTCTCGTCTGGTAGCGAAGACCCGGTAGCCATCGCCAAAGCGGCCCTGATCGCGGCGCGGGAGAATAAGCAGCGCTGGCTGATCGTCGACACGGCGGGCCGGCTGCATGTCGATGAGGAGATGATGGCGGAGGCCGAAGCCGTGTTTGCTGCCGTCGAGCCGCATGAAACGCTCTTTATCGTCGACACGATGTCGGGTCAGGACGCCGTGAATTCCGCACAATCATTCCACGAGGCGCTGACGCTCACCGGCGTGATTGCAACGAAAGCCGACGGTGACGCGCGTGGCGGAGCGATTCTTTCGGTTCGCGAGGTCACAGGTCTGCCGATCAAAGCGCTAGGAACCGGGGAGCAGACCGATGCGCTCGAGATGTTCGATCCGCAGCGAATGGCGTCGAGAATCCTGGGTATGGGCGATGTCGTCGGCCTGGTTGAGCAGGTACAGGCGAAAGTCGACCATGCGGCGGCGGAGAAAGTCGCGGCCAAGGTAAAACGCGGGCGCCGACTCGATCTCGAGGATTTTCGGGCGCAGCTCGAACAGATCAGAAATCTCGGCGGTCTCGACGAACTTCTCGACAAGATTCCCGGGGTCGATCCGGCCGCAGCGGTCAAGAGCGGGATGGACGAGGGTCAGATTCGCCGCCAGATCGGCATCATCAACTCGATGACGCCGGCGGAACGGCGCCGTCCGGAGCTGATCAACGGCTCACGAAAACGCCGTATCGCAGCCGGCTCAGGCCTCGCAATTCAGGACGTCAACCGGGTTCTCAAGCAGCATAAGCAGCTCGCCAAGACGATGAAACAGGTATCGAAAGGCGGAATGGAGCGGCTCATGGGGCGGATTCAGGCGTCACGAGGCCCTGGTCAGGGCGGTGGGCGCCGCTGATCCGGCGTTTCCGGCGCATTTCAGCGCGTTCCGGCCTTCACATGGCCGGCGATTCCGGTAGAATTCGCTCCTCATCGCGCGGTCGTCCCTGACGACCGTTTTAGGTTTACAGGCAACAATCCTTAAGGCATGCAGTATGGTCAGTATCCGGTTGTCCAGAGGCGGAGCGAAAAAGCGACCCTTCTATCACATCATAGTGACGGATAGTCGTAATCGCCGCGACGGCCGTTATATCGAGCGATTGGGCTATTTCAACCCGATCGCCGTTGGCGGCGAAAGAAAGCTTCAGGTCGACCTCGATCGTACAGACTACTGGCTATCGCAGGGCGCCCAACTGTCCGACCGCGTCGCTACACTGATGAAGCAGGCGCGCAGCAGCGAGGCGACTTAACTCGTTCCAAAGCCGACGCGAGTCGCTGTGAGCACGCCATCACGACAACTCGTGACTCTTGGCAAGATCAGCGGAGTCTTCGGCGTCAAAGGCTGGGTCAAGGTTCACTCGTTCACGGACCCTCGCGACAGCATCGTAGAGTTTGATCCGTGGATACTGCGAAGTGGTGACAGTGACGACATCGTCGTCGTGGAGTCCGGCAAGCCGCACGGCCGAACGGTCATCGCGAAGCTCGAGGGGATCGACGATCGCGACCGCGCGCTCGAGGTCGTCGGCGCTGAGATAGCGGTCGAGCGCGAAGCGCTCGCTCCGTGCGAACCGGGTGAGTATTACTGGACCGATCTCGTGAATCACGAGGTCGTGACTGAGGCCGGAGTCGTGCTTGGGAAGCTCGATTACTTGTTCGAGACAGGTGGGCACGACGTCATGGTGGTCGCCGGCGACAGGCAACGACTGATCCCGTTCGTCACGGACGAGATCGTTCTGGAGGTCGACATGGAGAATCGCGTCATTGTTGTCGACTGGGACCCGACGTACTAAGAGATACGATGGGATACAGAATCGGCGTCGTGTCGCTGCTGCCGGAGCTCATAGCGCCGGTCGAGCAACATGGCGTGGTAGGCAGGGCATGCGAGCGAGGACTGCTGGAAATCGCTCACACGTCCCCGAGAGAGTTCGCGACGGACAGGCATCGGACAGTCGACGATCGCCCCTACGGCGGTGGGCCCGGGATGGTGTTGAAGTACGAGCCGCTCCGCGATGCAATCAGGGCCGCGCGGGCAGCGTTGCCCGAGAACTGCCCGGCATTCGTGTTGAGTGCGCGGGGCAGGCCTCTCGATCAGTCGCTTGCGAGTGATTTGGCGGCCGGGCCTGGACTATTGCTCGTTGCAGGACGCTACGAGGGGGTGGACGAGCGGATCGTCCAGAGTGAGGTAGAGGAGGAGTTATCCGTCGGGGACTATGTCCTCAGTGGCGGGGAATTGGCTGCGGCGGTTGTGATCGACGCGGTCGCGAGACTGTTGCCTGAGGTGCTCGGTCACGAGGATTCTTCTGACGAGGAGTCCTTTATGACTGGACTACTGGAATATCCTCAGTACACTCGCCCTGAGGTCGTTGATGGGCTGCGTGTGCCGGAGGTACTCCTAGGGGGTGATCACGCGGAAATCAGGCGCTGGCGCCTTAAACAAGCGCTGGGCGGCACCTGGCGGCGACGACCGGATTTATTGAAGGAGCGCAAGTTGAGCTCCGAAGAAAAGGAACTGCTTGACGAGTTCGTCGGTGAAAGCGACGAGTAGCCAGGAAGCTAAGTTTAAGGTTAAAACGATGTCCAAGATTATCAACGATATCGAGCAGGAACAGCTCAAGACAAACGTTCCCGATTTCTCACCCGGCGATACGGTCGTCGTGCAGGTTCGCGTCAAGGAAGGCCAGCGCGAACGACTTCAGGCCTATGAGGGCGTCGTTATTGCGAAGCGCAATCGCGGCCTGAACTCGGCCTTCACGGTAAGGAAGATCTCTCATGGCGAAGGTGTCGAGCGCGTGTTTCAGACACATAGCCCGGCTGTCGCAGAGATCAAGGTAAAGCGACGCGGTGACGTGCGCCGCGCGAAACTCTATTATCTTCGCGAACGTAGCGGTAAGTCCGCCCGGATCAAGGAAAAGATCTAGCGCCAAGGAGGCTGGCGTGTCCGCTGGTCTGACATTGAAGCCACGCTTACGCCGCCCGGGATTGGCGGCGGCATTCTGTTGTGCGATTCTCGGATCGACTGGCTGCACTTTCGTGGGGGGCATGGCGGCCGATACGCTCTCCGCCGCGATTCTCAACCAGAACGATCCCGAGATAGTCAGCGCAGGGCTGCCGGCTTATCTGCTGGTTGTAGACGGCTTCATTATCCAGAGTCCCGAGAACGTAGGGCTTCTTGCGGCTGGCGCTCAGCTGTTCGCGCTCTACGGGTCGCGGTTCGCGGAGACGCCCGAGCATGGTGCGGTGTTGACCGCGAAAAGCCGGCGCTATGGCGAGCGCGCCATCTGTCTCGACTATGAGCCCGCCTGTGAATGGGCGGGTCTCGACTATGAGGACTTCGTCGCAGAATTAGCGATAGTAGAGCAGGATCATGTCGACGTTCTTTACGCCTATGCGGTGAGCTGGTTGAGTCATCTCGATGCGACAAGTACGGACTGGTCAGCGGTGGGCGAAGTTCCGTGGGTGCAGGCGGCGATGGATCGCCTGCTGGAACTCGACGAAACCTATGACGATGGCGGCGTGCACGTCTATCTCGGCATTCTGAATGCGCTGAGGCCGCCGGCATTGGGTGGCCAGCCTGAGATTGCAAAATCGCACTTCGAGCGCGCGATCGAGATCAGTGCAGGTTCCGATCTGTCCGCAAAGGTAGAGTACGCGCGGCGATACGGTCGTATGATGTTCGACCGGGACCTCCACGACAGGCTCCTCAGCGAAGTACTGGCGGCCCCGGCGGAAGCGCCGGGCCGAACCCTGTTTAACGTGCTCGCCAAGCGCGATGCTGAGGAACTTCTGGCGTCGGCGGCGGCCTATTTCTGACGCCACGGAAGCAATTGAACCGGAACGAAACATGGTAAATCGAATCACTAGCCGCATTCTGACTGCGCTGGCCGTCGTCCTGATCGGTTCTGCTCCGGCTATCGCGATCGAGATTAAGGTCGCGACCGTGGCGCCGGATGGCTCCGGCTGGATGCGCGAAATGCGTGCCGGAGCATCCGAAATCGCTCAGCGATCGGAAGGACGCGTTACGATCAAGTTCTATCCGGGCGGCATCATGGGCAACGATGCTCAGGTGCTGCGAAAAATTCGCGTTGGCCAGTTACAGGGTGGTGCTTTTACCGGTGGCGGTATTGCCGAGCGCTACGCCGGCTTCAATCTGTACGGTATCCCTCTGCTGTTTCGTTCACTGGAAGAAGTCGACTACGTCCGCGAACGTCTTGATCCGGCTTTGGAGGCAGGCTTAGCAGAAGCAGGGTTCGTCAGTTTCGGATTTATCGAAGGTGGCTTTGCGCATCTCATGGCCAACGAGCCGATCAGCACGGTCGAGGACATGCGCAGGCGCAAGGTCTGGAGCCCCGAAGGCGATCCGATCGGATTTAGAGTGCTGGAAGCGATGGGATTGTCGCCTGTCGTCCTGCCGCCAACGGATGTACTTACTGGTCTTCAGACCGGATTGCTGGATGTCGTTGCCGCGTCGCCCGTCGTCGCGCTCGTGTTGCAATGGCATACGAAAGTCCGCTACGTGACGGATCTTCCCGTTTCTTACGGACTGGGCATCTTCGCCATCGATTCCAGAGTCTTCAATCGATTGTCCGCGGAAGATCAAACTCTCGTGCGCACCGTGATGGGAGGCGTAATGAAAAGGCTCGATGTCGGCAGCCGCCAGGACAATATCGATGCGCGCGCAGTGCTGGAACAATCGGGACTTGAGTTCGTGCCTGTCGACGCTGCGGACATTCCGGGTTGGCGGGAGACGATCGAGGGACTCTATCCGGAATTGAGCGCGCGTTCGGATATCGACGCCAATCTTCTGGATCAGATGCTTTCCATTCTTGCGGACTACCGGTCGGGTGCAAGCCCCGCGACTCGTTAAGCAGCTGTCCAGCTCCAGAACTCGCTGCAAGTGAATTCGATCATCGGAGGCTGGCTGGAGCGCGCAGATCGCTGGGGGCGATTCCTCGAAAATGCGCTGATGACGTTTTTGCTGACCGGGCTGATCCTGCTCGCGAGTACTCAGATTCTGCTGCGAAATGTCTTCTCGACCAGCCTTGGCTGGGGGGACGGCGTCGTCAGGTTAATAGTGCTCTGGCTGGCGCTACTCGGCGCTATTGCCGCGAGCCGGGAGAATAAGCAGATCAAGATCGATTTGCTCACGCGGTCGCTCTCAGGTGCGCCGCAGAAAGCCGCTCAATTCGCTACAGACGTGTTTACCGTTGCGGTAACAAGCCTCTTGGCCTGGCACTCGTGGCGTTTCGTTCAGGACTCCAGGCTTTATGGCGACGTATTATTTTCAGACTGGCCGGCCTGGATACTCCAGCTGATTCTCCCGGTAGGGTTTGCGATCATCGCCTATCGTTCCGTTTTGCAGACGTTTCGACGCCTGCTAAGAGATCCGTCGTGATTCTGACAGGGCTTGTACTGTTGGTGCTTGCGCTGCTTGGTGCGCCGCTTTACGCCATTATCGCGGCCAGTGCGATGGCGGGGTTCTATCGCTCCGAGATCGATCTCTCTCTCATGGGGATAGAGTTCTTCGGATTAGCGGAGATGCCGATACTCGTGGCGATCCCGCTGTTCACCTTTGCCGGCTTTGTCCTGAGCGAGAGTCAATCGCCCCAACGCCTGGTTCGACTCTCGCAGGCTTTGCTGGGCTGGCTGCCGGGCGGCCTCGCGATTGTTTGCCTGGCGGGATGCGCTCTGTTTACCGCGTTTACCGGGGCATCGGGGGTGACGATCATCGCTCTCGGTGCGCTGTTCTATCCGGCCCTGTCGGCGGCGGGGTATGACCAGCGCTTCAGCCTGGGGCTGATAACAACCTCCGGCAGCCTCGGACTCCTGTTCGCGCCATCGCTTCCGCTCATCCTCTACGGAGTCGTTGCGATGGCGTCAATCGATGATTTATTCCTTGCCGGAATTTTCCCCGGTCTGCTCATGGTCGTGATGCTGTCGATCTACAGCTTCTGGGTGAATCGCAGAAATCGAACGTCGCTGGCGGAAGCTTCGGGTAGGGAAGTGCTTGCGGCTGTTCGAGACTCGGCCTGGGAGCTTCCACTACCGATCGTCGTACTCGGCGGAATTTACAGCGGCTATTTCGCGGTATCCGAAGCGGCAGCCGTTACCGCGTTGTATGTGGTAATTGTCGAAATACTGATTCGCAAGGAAATTCCATGGGCGAACCTTCCGGGAATCATGCGCGAATCCATGGTACTCGTCGGCGCGATCTTCATGATTCTTGGAATGTCACTTGCGTCAACGAACTACATGATTTATGCGGGCGTACCTGAGCAACTGTTTGCATTCGTCGATTCTTACGTTGCAGGACCAGGAACGTTCCTGCTCGCGTTGATCATATTCTTGCTTATGCTGGGGGCGATACTGGATATCTTTTCGGCGATCGTGCTCGTCGTGCCTTTGATTCTCCCGGTTGCCTCTCAGTATGGGATTCACCCGATCCACCTAGGAATATTGTTTCTAGCGACGATGGAGTTGGGCTATTTGACGCCGCCGGTCGGATTGAATCTCTTCATTTCAAGTTTTCGTTTCGAGCGAAGCATCGCTGAAATATATCGAGCTACGTTACCGTTCTTCGTTGTATTGCTCGTCTCTGTGTTTATCATTGCTTATTGGCCATCGCTGTCGCTGGTATTGGTCGGCTAGCAGAGGTCTCCTGGGGAATCGGCGCACGCCCGTCACGTGCCGAACGACGTTCGAGAGGACAAGACTGCTATGAATCCGCTTAATCTCGTCAAGAAAGTTTTTCGCGTCTCCTGGCGAGCGCTCGACGGTCTACGTCGAGTTCTTCACCTTCTTGTGTTGTTAACAATCGTGGTATTCGTGCTGGCTGGTATCGCGCCGGAGCCTGTCGTCGTGCCGGAAGGCGCGGCGCTCATACTCATGCCGCAAGGGGACTTAGTCGAACAGCTCTCGGGTGATCCGGTCGAGCTTGCTATCGCTCGTGCCCGCGGGCTCCCCGCGCAAGAGGTGCTTGTGAAGGATCTGATCGATTCGATCCGGGCGGCTGCGGAGGACGATCGAATCAACTCTCTTGTGCTGGATCTCCGACAAATGGGTGGAGCGGGACTTAGCAAGCTTCAGGCAATCGCGAATGAGATTGTGATGTTCAAAGCAAGCGGCAAGACGGTCGTCGCGACGGGGGATGGGTTCTCACAGAGCCAGTATTATCTCGCGGCTCATGCGGATGAGATCTTTATGAACCCGATGGGTCTCGTGTATATCGAGGGCTTCAGCCGCTTTGCACCGTACTATCGGACGGCGATCGAGAATCTTTCTATTGATTTCAACGTCTGGACGGTTGGGGAATACAAGTCGTTCGTCGAGCCAATCACTCGCGACGACATGTCTGACGAAGATCGCGAGGCGGCCAGCCAATACCTTGAGGCGCTTTGGGACGCGTTCCAGGCCGACGTTACCGCGGCCCGGGAGCTCGACAGCGGAGCGCTACAGCGTTACGCCGATAACGCGCCTGAACTATTACGGCAAGCGAATGGTAACTCCGCGCAAATGGCGCTAGATTCCGGGCTGATTGATGAACTGCTCGCGAGGGATGAGATCAATACGCGCCTGAAGTCCATCGTAAACGGCGATAGTGACTCGGACGACTTCCCCAAGATCGCACACGCCGCTTATCTGCGAGCGCTTGGATCCACCGAAGGCGGCCAGGCCGATGGCGATCGCGTCGGGGTGTTAGTCGCATCGGGAATGATTCTGGATGGTTCGCAGCCGCCAGGTACGATCGGCGGCGACTCGACCGCAGAACTCGTCAGGCGCGCAACCGAGAACGAGAACGTCAAAGCGCTCGTGCTTCGCGTCGATAGTCCTGGCGGAAGTGCCTTCGCTTCGGAAGTCGTGCTGCGCGAACTCGAGGTGTTTCAGCAGAGCGGACGACCGCTGGTAGTATCGATGGGGAGCGTCGCGGCATCCGGCGGATATTGGATCTCGATGAGCGCGGACGAGATATGGGCAAGTCCGACCACGTTGACGGGCTCGATCGGGATCGGTGCGATCTTGCCGACGTTTCAGCGTTCCTTGGATCGGCTCGGAGTTCATGTCGATGGCACCGGTACGACGGCTCTTTCGGGACAACTCAATCCGCTTCTTGAACTCGGACCGGATATCGACGATCTGATCGGTCAGTCTATTCAGTTCGGATACGATCAGTTCATCGGTAAAGTCGCGAGCCACCGCGACCAAACTGTCGACGAAATCGATGCCGTTGCCCGCGGTCGCGTGTGGGTTGCTGCGGACGCGCAGGATCGAGGGCTCGTTGATCGTCTCGGGAACTTGGATGATGCAGTCACTTCTGCTGCCGATCTTGCCGGCCTTGCCGACGACGAGTATGAGATTCTTTATATCGAGAAAGAGCTGGAGTTCGCGGAACGGATCGCGCTCGAGTTGGCAACGGTATTCGCACCTCTAACGCGCGGTCTTGGAATGGAGTGGGGAGTGCCGGACGAGTTTCGACAGGTGCTCGACGCTGTGGCGCAGCCTCTGCGATTTCTGGAGCGGTTAAACGATCCTCGAGATATTTACGCGTACTGTTTCTGCGATCTTCGTTAGCGGGATCTCTAATCCTCAATGAGCAGCAGCTCGGGATTCTTCGGATAGTCGTAGAAAAAGAGTATCGCGTCGGCTTCCGGAATTTTCGCCCAGGTGTCGGTATTGACATCTATCGCTACGACGCCGCAGGTCGGAAGATTGTGAAGACGTATTGACGGTAGCAGCTGATTGGCTAGATCCGTCATTCCCGGATTGTGGCCGACGATCATGAGATCTGAGAAATTGTCTTCCTGGGCACACACAATCTCGAGAATTTTACCCGGCGTCGCTAGGTAGAGTTCTTTCTCCAATTGCAGAAACTCGAGCGGATAATTCAGCGACTCGGCGAAAGCGCGCGCCGTCGACATCGCTCGGACCGCAGTGCTCGATATGATCAGTGAAGGACGCAGTTTCCTGGCGTGGATCCGCTTGCCCATCCTGGGAGCATCGCGAATGCCGCGCTTGGCGAGTACGCGGTCATGATCCGATACAAGGACTTCGGCCCAACTCGATTTTGCGTGGCGGACGAGGGTTAACCGCTTCATGTCCTGGCCTCAGAGTAGTCCCGCTTCTAAGCGCGCTTCTTCCGACATCATGGTTTGATTCCAGGGCGGATCGAAGACCAGCTCAACGTCTGCGCGTTCCACGGTCGGAACGATTTCGATCTTTTCCCGAACATCCTCCATAAGAATCTCGCCCATCCCGCAACCGGGCGCCGTGAGCGTCATCTCGACTTTTACTATCAGTTTTTCGGATTCGTCGCGAGTCAGCTCGCAACGATAGATCAATCCCAGATCGACGATGTTGATCGGAATCTCGGGATCGAAGCAAGTCTTCATTTGTTGCCAAATGACAGTTTCGAGCTGTTCTTCGGTCGCGTCGGCAGGGATTTCCGGAGGCCGCAACGGTTCCTTGCCGATGGCGTCGGCGTCAATGCCGGCGATCCGGAACAAGTTGCCTTCTATATAAATAGTGAAGCTTCCGCCCAGCGCTTGAGTGATAAAGCCCGACGTACCTTCGGGGAGAGTGACGGGCTCCCCGGCCGGGATCAATACGGCGTCGCACTCTCGGGAGAATACTACCGCTTCGCTTTGCGGGTAATACATCGCTTACTCCGTCGTTACCTTCGCATCGCTACCTGTCAAAGCGTTCTTAAGCGCGTGCCACGCGAGACTCGCGCACTTCACTCGCGTCGGGTACTCGCGTACTCCGGATAGCGCCGCGAGTTTCTCAAGGTCTTCGTTCACCGAACTCGCGTCGAACTCCGGGGCAGCGAGCATGTCGTGAATTCGATCGAATAGACTCAAGCTCTCTCTCGTAGTCGTGCCTTTGACTCGCTCGGTCATCAGTGACGACGATGCGACAGAGATGGCACACCCAGTTCCTGTAAAGCGAATGTCTTCGACCTTGTCGCCGTCGAGCTTGAGATAGAGCGTCATTTTGTCACCGCAGAGCGGATTGACACCTTCAACGACTCGGTCCGCATCGTCGAGTTCGCCGAAATTTCTCGGGCTGCGGTTATGATCGAGAATGACTTCTCGATAGAGATCTTGCAGCTCGTTCATTCAAAAATTTCCTGAGCAATCCGGATGCCTTTCAACAGGCTTTCGATATCGTCTCGATTGTTGTAGAGCGCGAACGAAGCTCTGGCAGTCGCGGCGATGCCGAAATATTCCATGACCGGCATTGCGCAGTGGTGCCCGGTTCGAATTGCGACACCTTCGCGATCAACGATCGTGCCCAGATCATGCGCATGAATCGGATCGATAAGAAATGAAACGACGCCGGCCTTGTCGCTTGCCGTGCCGACGATTCTGGCTCCCGCAAGCGACGTGATCGAACTCGTCGCTTCAGTGAGCAGGTCGTGCTCGTAGACTGCGAGGGCATCTGGATCGATGGCGGCCAGATAATCGACAGCGGCGCCAAGACCGACGACACCGGTAATGTTAGGTGTGCCTGCCTCGAATTTATGCGGTAGCGTGTTGAATTCGGTGCCTTCGAAGCTAACCGTGAGGATCATTTCACCACCGCTTTGATACGGCGGCATTGAATCCAGCAGTTTTTCTTTGCCATACAGGATTCCGGTGCCCGTCGGTCCCAACATTTTGTGACCGGAGAGCGCATAGAAATCACAGTCGAGATCGAGAACGTCAATCGGAAGATGCGCCGCCGCCTGTGCTCCGTCGACGAGCACCAGCGCACCGGCATCATGCGCTATCTTTGTTAGTTCCTTAATCGGATTTATCGTGCCGAGCGCGTTGGAAACATGCGTAACCGCGACTATTCTCGTTCGGTCGTTGACGCAGCGTCGGAATCCATCCAGATCGAGTTCGCCTTCCTCAGTAATGGGGGACGGAATCGTCTTAGCGCCGGTTTGGTCACAGATGAGCTGCCAGGGAACAATATTCGAGTGATGCTCCATTCGCGTTACCAGCACCTCGTCACCCGGAGCCAGAATCTGGCGACCAAGACTCGCTGCGACGAGGTTGATAGATTCGGTCGTTCCGCTCGTGAATATGATCTCGTCGGTCGATCGAGCGTTGACGAAACGGCGTAGTTTTTCCCTAGCGCCTTCATACGCGTCGGTCGAGCGCTCACTAAGTTCGTGTACGCCGCGATGAACGTTGGCGTGGTTATGACTGTCCTGCGTCACCATCGCGTCAATGACGGCTTGAGGGCGTTGCGCAGATGCCGCGCTGTCAAGATACGCAAGCGGCTTTCCGCGGACCTCCTGTTGCAGAATCGGAAAATCGCCTCGCAACGATGCGATGTCGGTAATCAATTCGGGACCGCGCGGTTCAGATCGGGACATCGACGTGCTCACAGCAGCTCGTCCCAGTCGAGTTCGCCTGGCAACCGTTCTAGTATGAGCCGTGCTATCCGATCTCGGGTTTCGACAGTCGAGAGCCGCTGGAGAACCTCATTGGCGAACGCGAACGTCAATAAGCCCCGTGCCGCCGAATCATGTAGTCCGCGGGCGCGCAGATAGAAAAGCTGGCGCTCGTCGAGTTGCCCGACCGTTGCGCCGTGAGAACATTTGACATCGTCGGCATAGATTTCGAGCTCTGGTTTAGTGTCGATCTCGGCTCGCTCGGACAATAGTAAATTGTCGCTGGACTGTGTCGCGTCGATCTTCTGAGCATCCCGGTGGACGACGACCTTTCCATTGAAGACGCCACGACCCCGATCACCCACGATTCCCTTGAATGATTCGTTGCTGACCGTTCTTGGCGCGGAATGATCAACTCGTAGATGATTGTCGACGTGCTGCCCCTGGTCAGCCAGGAAAACGCCATAGAGATCGCATTCGGCCTCAGGACGGATGAGATCTACCTGGACGTCGTTTCGGACCAACTGACCACCTAGATCGACATAGCTGGCCTCGAGTGATGCCGCGTCCCTGACACGCGCTGACAGAAGCTCGGTGTGGATATCCGCACTCCCGAGTTCTTGCACGCGATGGATCGCCAATTTCGCGCGAGGTTGCAAATCGACCTGCGTCACGAGGTTGGTCCATGCAGAGCCCGCTTCATGGCCTTTCAAGTGAAGCATCAATGACAGCTCAGACGCTTCGCCCAGTTCGACGACGATCCGCGGTTGCGGCGCATTAGCCGTTCGCTCACTGGTCAGCAAAACGATATGTATCGGCTCTGAGACGCGGCATCCTTCGGTGACGGCAATAGAGATACCGTCGCGTACGAACGCTGTATTGACGGCCGCGAGTGGAGCATCCTCGAATTGCTCGGGTAACGGACGGCTATCCGGTCTGGACCATTCGTCCGCGAGAGATGTAATAGCGAGTCCTTCGAGCGTAGGCCATTCGCGCAGGTCCCGCTGTGGAATCCCGTCGATGAAGACGATGGCCTCGTCGCTCAGGCTCAACGAGGACAGTGAGGCTTGCGTACTCTCGATCAGCGTCGTGTCTGGTACGGTGCGCGCAGGATCGAAATCGCTGGTTGCGAGCAAGCCCATATCCGTATACCGCCAATTCTCCAGCTTCCTTGTCGGAAACCCCACTTTGCTGAAGTGGGACATCGCCTTCTCGCGCGCTGATCGGACCGCGGCGGAGCCGGGGAGGGTTTCCAGTGTCTCGGCGAACCGGTTTTCGAGGGACTGAAGCATCATCCGGGTGTAGCCCCGGCTTCAATCCAGTCGTAGCCACGTTCATCGAGTTCTCGTGCCAGAGACCTGTCGCCGCTCTTAGCGATTGTGCCTTCTGACAGTACATGCACGTGATCCGGAACGACGAGTTCGAGCAGCCGCTCGTAGTGCGTGACGAGAATTGTCGCGCGGTCCGGATGCTTCAGACTGTTTATGCCTGCCGCAACGACTTTCAGGGCGTCGACGTCGAGCCCGGAGTCTGTCTCGTCGAGCACGGCTAACTTCGGCTCAAGGACGAGCATCTGCAGGATCTCGTTGCGTTTCTTCTCCCCACCGGAAAACCCTTCATTGACGCTACGTGTCAGGAATTCATCCGGAATCTTCATGATCTGGATCTTGTCCTTGATGAGTTTCATGAACTCGTAGGCGTCGATTTCGGATTCACCGCGCGCCGCACGTTGGGCATTAAGCGCCGCCTTCAGCAGATAGGTGTTGTTGACGCCGGGAATCTCTGTCGGATATTGAAACCCTAAGAAAATCCCGGCCTGCGCCCGTTCTTCAGGCGCTAATTCGAGCAGATCCGCGCCCTCGAACGTCACGGAGCCCGCATCGACGACGTAGTCGTCACGACCGGCGATGACCTGCGCGAGGGTGCTCTTGCCGGAGCCGTTGGGCCCCATGATCGCGTGAATCTCGCCGGCGCCAACCTGCAGATCCAATCCTTTAAGGATAGAATTGCCATCAACAGAAACTTGTAAGTCTTTGATTTCTAACATGTATAAGCTCAGCCCACTGCGCCCTCAAGACTCACGTTGAGAAGGTTTTGTGCCTCAACCGCGAACTCCATGGGCAATTCCTTGAACACTTCGCGGCAGAAGCCATTGACGATGAGGTTCACGGCGTCTTCCTCTGCCAGACCACGCTGGCGGCAGTAGAAGAGCTGGTCTTCGCTGATTTTCGACGTCGTCGCCTCGTGTTCGACTTGAGCGCTTCGCTCACGCGTCTCTATGTAAGGGAATGTGTGAGCGCCGGAGCGATCGCCGATTAGCAGGGAATCGCATTGTGTGTAGTTTCTTGCGTCGCGTGCCGTAGGCATGACGCGTACCAGTCCCCGGTACGAATTCTGGGCATTACCGGCCGATATACCCTTAGAGATGATCGTACTGCGCGTATTCGGGCCGATGTGGATCATCTTCGTGCCGGTATCCGCTTGCTGATAATTGTTCGCAACCGCGACGGAGTAGAACTCGCCAACCGAGTTCTCGCCGCGCAGGATGCAACTCGGGTACTTCCAGGTGATGGCGGATCCTGTCTCGACCTGAGTCCAGGAGATTTTCGAGTTTGCGCCGCGGCAATCGCCGCGTTTCGTGACGAAGTTGTAGATTCCTCCTACACCTTGTTCGTCCCCCGGATACCAGTTCTGTACGGTCGAGTACTTAATCTCAGCATCTTCGAGAGCGACGAGTTCGACGACGGCAGCGTGAAGCTGGTTCTCATCGCGCATCGGAGCCGTACAACCCTCGAGATAACTGACGTAGCTGCCGGGCTCGGCAACGATCAGGGTTCGCTCGAACTGCCCGGTGTTCGCGGCATTGATGCGGAAATAGGTGGACAGCTCCATCGGGCAGCGGACGCCTTCAGGAACGTAGACGAAGGAGCCGTCGGTAAAGACCGCGGAATTCAGCGCCGCGAAGTAGTTATCTCGCTGCGGAACGACCGTGCCGAGATATTTCTCGATGAGCTCAGGATGTTCTCTGACCGCTTCCGAGAACGAGCAGAATATGACACCCACATCCGCCAGCTTCTTTTTGAACGTCGTCGCAACAGAAACGCTGTCGAACACGGCGTCGACGGCCACTCCAGCCAGGCGGGCACGTTCATGAAGCGGAATTCCAAGCTTGTCGTAGGTCTCGAGTAGCTTGGGATCGACCTCATCGAGGCTTTTTGGCGCATCGTCTAGATTCTTGGGCGCGGCGTAGTAGGAGATCGCCTGATAATCGATCGGCTCATACTTCACATGCGCCCAGGTGGGTTCTTCGAGCGTCAACCACTGTCGGTACGCTTTGAGCCGCCATTCCGTCAGGAACGCCGGTTCGCCTTTCTTTGCCGAGATCAGGCGAATGACGTCCTCGTCCAGGCCGGGCGGGACGAGATCCTGCTCGATATCCGTCACGAAGCCGTGTTGGTACTTCTTGTCGACGAATTCGGAGACGTTGTCTGTGTTTGAGGCCATACGGAGTGTTTGTCCTGAGTCAGCCGTTGCTCGGAATTCCGAGGATGTCTTCCCGGAGCCTGGGTGGTGGAATACGCAATTTGCGCGTCTGCAGATCTTCGAGGCTGACCTGTGTCAGCGCTTGACGAATACTGACGTTGATGCCTTGCCAGGCCGAGCCAACCTGGCAGGTAGGCTCGAGGCTGCAATGACCATGCGGGGAGCTACACTCGGTAATCGCGACCGGTCCTTCGATCGCGTCAATGATCTCGGCCGCGGAGATCTGATCACCACGCTTCGCCAGCGCGTAGCCGCCGTGAGAACCCCGTACCGACACGACGAGGCCCGCTTTCACGAGTGCCTTCAAGAGCTTGCTCACCGTAGGCTGCGACAAATGCGTTGCATCGGCGACTTGTCCGGCGTTCGCGAGGCCGTCGGCCCGCGCCGGAAGCTGCGCCAATACGAGCGTGCCGTAGTCCGTTAACTTGCTGATTCGCAACATGACTTCAGTCCACCAGGTCAATATAGGACTATTTTAGTACTCTTTAACCGGGTGGGTAAAGAGCGTTCTCGCGAACCGAGCCACGCAGCTATTCGCGATTGAGCCAGCCGCCTGGCGCGACGAAATCAGAGCGCGACAACGGCGCTGTCGCTTACGGCGTTGCCGGCGGCGGGGTGGGTTCTGTCTCGGCTTGCTCCTGCCGTCGGCGCTGATCTGGTGGCATCATTCCGCGAATCTGCGTCAGCCTCGCTTCGATCCGAGCCCGGTCGACCGAATTGACGTTTGGCGACTCGAGTGCCATACGCAGCTGATTCATCGCCAACGGGCCGCTGCCGGTCATCAGGTAATACTCTGCCATGTAGAAATGGGCGTTCCCAACGTCTCCTTCAGCGTTAGCAGCTCGCGCAATCAGCCGAATCTGTTCCGGCGTGGGTGGCACATTGTTCAGCAGGTCGAGTAACACTTCATGAGCCGTTGCCGGATCCCCAGCGATAATCAATGCCTCCGCAAAACTGATCGTTAGCGGAACATTTCTCGGGAATAAGCCGATTGCGTCCGCGTAAACGTCTAGCGCGGGGTCAAGCTGGCCGCTCCGAACCATCGATTCAGCCAGTCCGATCCGGTAGGGGATGACACCTGGGTAGTCGCCGACCAGATCGCTGAATATGCGCCCTGATTCGTCGTCTCTGCCGAGGCGTCCGAGGCTCAGTGCATAGCCATAAAGATCCGCAGGCCCGGACTCGGGATTGGCTAGGCGTGTCTCGAAGATCGATAAGGCTTCTTCCGACGTGGATGCCTGCAGTGCATCGAGGCGCGCCTTTATGAGGCTGTAACTGGGGCTGTTCTCGACCTCGACTCGCGGCAATTGGCGCGCCCTGTCGCGCGCTTCCGCGATTCTTTCGGTAGAGACCGGATGCGTTTGCAATATCGCCGGCATTCGGAACGCCGTGCTTCCGTAACGGCGCGAGAGCTTCTCGAAGAAGGCCGACATGCCGTTCGGGTCGAAACCGGCAGAGGACAGCGTCTCGATACCGATACGATCGGCTTCATGCTCGTTCGCCCGGGTAAAGTTGATCTGACGCTGGGCGCCGGCGGCCTGCCCCGCCATGATCAGCCCACTGGTCGCTTCTCCGCCGATATCGGCGGCTGCGCCGAGCAGAACCGCTGCGAGCATTGCGGCGGTACTGAGGAGTCCGGTGCGCTGGCTGTCGTAGATGGACCGTGCGATGTGTCGTTGCGTGACGTGGGCGACTTCGTGTGCCAGGACGCCGGCAAGTTCACTTTCAGATTCACTCGCCAGTAGTAGGCCGCTGTTGACGCCGATATACCCTCCGGGCAGCGCGAACGCGTTGATGGCCGGATCGTCCACAAGAAAGAACTCGAAATCCTGGCCACCGTCGTTCGCGTGACCCGCGAGTCTCGCACCGATTCCCTGGATGTACTCCGTGACCAGCGGGTCCTCCATGATGACGCCGGAATTTCGAAGCTGGGCGTAGATACTGCGCCCCAGCTGCGCCTCCTGAGAACGCGTGATCGCCGAGTCCGCCGGACTGCCGAAATCGGGCAGCTCGTTGATCTGCGCGAACGCCGGGCCGGACAGCGCAGATACGGACAAAATTACGATAGATCTCAGCATGTTGACCTCAGTATCTTAAGACACTGGCTGAATGGTCAAGTTTCCTCGAAAAAGTCGGGCCGAAAGCCGGTTTTTCGGCGCTCAGGCGTTCTTTACAGGTTCCATAATCGCGTCAAGATTGAGCCGGTCGCAAAACTCCATGAACTCCTCGCGCAGCGCGGAGATGTGGATCCCCGCGGGAATGTTGATAAACATTTGTACGGAAAACATCGCGGTGCCGGTGTGTGCGGCCGGATAGCTTCGCGTCGTCACTTCGCCAATGTCGATACTGCGATCGGCGAAAAATCCGGCGAGATTGTGCACGATTCCGGGTTGATCGAGGCAGACGACGTCAATCGCGTAGGGGAGCAGCTCTTTACTGAATTTTCTCGGCTCCGTCCGCTTAAGTTGAACGGTCAGGTTGTTCGCTTCGCCGAATTTCGCAAGCGCCTGCTCCATTCGGGACACCGTATGCCAATTTCCCGATACGAGAAGCAGCATGGCAAATTCAGAGCCGAGCCCCGCCATTCGACTTTCTTTGATGCTACCGCCGCAGTCGAGGATGACTTTCGTCAATTCGTGAACCACGCCTGCGCGATCGCCGCCGACAGCGGAGATAACCATGAGCTGCTGCATGCGCGGAATGTCCTGACGAGGCTCGAGGGATCGTCAGTGTACCCCGATACCGCTTCACTGCAACGCGGCCAGAGCGCTCGCAACCGTGCTCAAGTTGCGCCGTTTCAAGGCGCCCAGTACCATCGCGACCTCCTGGATAAGTGGGTAAATCTCATGTTCGCGGGCAGCACGGTCGCATTAATCACGCCGATGACCGGCGATGGCCGCATCGATTACGGCGATCTGGCAAGACTTATCGATTTCCACGTTAGCGCCGGAACCGAGGCTCTGGTTATCGCCGGAACCACGGGCGAATCCGCGACGTTGACGAAGGAAGAACACATTGAACTGATCGCTCGATCCTGTGAGTTGGCGGGCGAGCGCATACCGATCATTGCTGGGACGGGGTCGAATTCAACTGCACAGACTCTGGAGATGTCTAACGCTGTTGACGACATGCCGGTTATCGGCTTGTTGATGGTTACACCCTATTACAACAAGCCGACTCAGGAAGGACTGTATCGGCATTTCTCGACGATCGCGGATTCGGTGCAGCGCCCGGTCATACTCTACAACGTGCCGGGTCGCACGGGTGTCGATCTGTCGACGGACACGACAATTCGCCTGTCAGCTCACGACAATATCGCCGCGATCAAGGACGCAACTGCAGAACTCGACCGAGTCGCAACACTGAGGGAAGGATGCGGCCCGAATTTCGTGCTGCTGAGCGGAGACGACGGAACGTCGTCCGAGTTCATGCTGCGTGGCGGTGATGGATGTATCTCGGTAACGGCGAATGTCGCGCCGGCCAAGATGCGCGCGCTCTGCGATGCAGCCCGCGCTGGAGATCGAGAACGCGCGACCGATATCGATGATGAGCTTCGCGCCCTTCACGACGCGCTGTTCGTCGAGAGCAACCCGATCCCGGTCAAGTGGGCGGTCGAGCAGTTAGGGCTGGCAGGTCCCGGGATTCGTCTCCCGTTGACGAGCCTGGATGAGCGATATCACGGTGTCGTGCGCGATGCGATGCAGACCGCAGAGGCTGAGGCTGCCTGATGACGTCATTACTTCGGGTCGTCGTGTTCGTAGCAATAGCCGTATCGCTGACGGGCTGTGGCCGAGCGTTCGGTCTTCGTTGCGAGAACCCCGAACGCTATACGAATAGCGGTGAAGTTGCCCCGATACAGATTCCTGATGACCTCGACCCTCCTGATGAGACAGCGTCATTGCGTATCCCAGCGCCACCGCCGGAGGATGAGGTCGAGCAACTCGAGGCCCGGGGACCTTGCCTGGAATCTCCTCCTGATTTCTTCGATGCTGCGGCGCCCGGGTAGAACGCTGACTAATCAGACGTCAGCAGCGTCTCCTCGAAGCCGTCCCAGGATATAGTCCGCCGATAGTTTCCCGGGGCCGTAGATCATGATCGCAAGAAGCATGAGCCCCCAGAGGTAGTGGTCTGCCGCGGAAGCTTCGAATCCCTCGCTGAATATCACATGAGCGTAGGCAACGACCGCCATGATGTTGACCGCTTGCAAACCGAGCGCGGACACACGTCCCGCAAGGCCAACGAACAAAAGTGCAGGGAAGAGCAGCTCGCCAACGGTGCCGAGTATTGCTGCCAGATTAGGCGATAGCAGCGGAACGCGATATTCGTACTGGAACAAGAATAGCGTGGAGTCCCAGGCCTGCAGCTTGAGTAATCCCGCTTTGAAGAACTGCCAGCCGACGAACAGGCGCATTCCCAGCATGAATATGTCCTGAAATCGATTGAGGATCTTGGCCGGTTGAGACACAAAAATGTTCATGAGCTTGTCAATCATCTTGGCTGACCTTATGGCGAGTGTTAATGAGTGGATGTTGCTGAAGAGAGCTCGAAGCTACCTAGCAAACGGGCGCTCGCTAG